>Ga0079226_10000404_pt1 | contig 29678 bp, 27 predicted proteins | sample Poulit2014_FD_76345 | JGI IMG/M metagenome (GOLD analysis project Ga0079226, IMG submission 76345) | Agricultural soil microbial communities from Georgia to study Nitrogen management - Poultry litter 2014 | ecosystem: Environmental > Terrestrial > Soil > Agricultural land | place: USA: Georgia...
ACACGCCAGCGCCACCGGTCACTTCGACGAAGAGCAGTTGTTCTACCTGATGTCCCGCGGCATCGAGGAGGAGCAGGCCCGCAGGCTCGTGGTGCGCGGATTCTTCCAGGAGATCCTGATGCGTATCGAGGTCCCCGAGGTCCGTGAGCGACTCGAGGCCGCGATCGAAGCCGAACTCGAAGCGGTCGGTGTCTGACCGGATCGTCCGGTAGCGAAGTGCCCACCGACCCCCATGCCACAACAGGGAGAAACGAACCAGACAATGGCCACGTTGGAAATCAAGGATCTGCATGCCTCCGTTAACACGGAAGAGGGCAGCAAGGAGATCCTCAAGGGCGTGAACCTCACGATTCGTAGTGGTGAGGTGCACGCGATCATGGGGCCGAACGGCTCCGGGAAATCGACGCTGTCGTACGCCATCGCGGGACACCCCAATTATTCGGTGACCTCGGGGCAGGTTCTGCTCGACGGTGAGGACGTCCTCGAGATGGGTGTGGACGAGCGTGCTCGTGCGGGATTGTTCCTCGCCATGCAGTACCCGGTCGAGGTGCCGGGCGTGTCCATGTCGAACTTCCTGCGCAGCGCGGCGACCGCGGTGCGGGGTGAGGCGCCGCAGGTGCGTCACTGGGTCAAGGAAGTCAAGGACGAGATGGGCAAACTGGAGATCGACTCCGAGTTCGCCGAACGCAGTGTGAACGAGGGATTCTCCGGTGGCGAGAAGAAGCGCCACGAGATCCTGCAGCTCAGCCTGCTCAAGCCGAAGATGGCGGTGCTCGACGAGACCGACTCGGGACTCGACGTGGACGCGTTGCGCGTCGTGTCGCAGGGTGTCAACGAGTACAAGGCGAACAACGATGTCGGCGTCATGCTCATCACCCACTACAGCCGGGTTCTCAACCACATCGCCGCGGACTACGTGCACGTCTTCGTCGACGGTAGGGTCGCGGCCTCCGGTGGCCCGGAGCTTGCCGAGGAGCTGGAACGCAACGGCTACGTCGACTACACCGGCAAGAGCGAGCCGGCCGGAGTCTGACGTCACCTTGGGGCACTTTTATTCAAAAGTGCCCCAAGGTCGAACGGGAAAGGAGTAGGCGCGATGACCACCACAGCGACGGGTGCTCCCGTCACTGATTCGGCAGGCTATGACGTTGACGCGGTGCGCGCCGACTTCCCGGTGCTGGGGCGCAAGCTCGAGGACGGGCATCCGTTGGTGTATCTGGACTCGGCGAACACGTCACAGAAGCCGCAGCGAGTCATCGACACGGTCGCCGAACACTATGCCGAGCACAATGCCAACGTGGCGCGCGCGGTACACCAGCTCGGTGCCGAGTCCACCGAGGCCTTCGAGGGGGCCAGGGACAAAGTCGCACGTTTCGTCGGTGCTCCGGATCGGGACGAGGTGGTGTTCACCAAAAACGTCTCGGAGGGGCTGAACCTCGTGGCCAACGTGCTGCCTCACGCGCCTGCGCCGTACCGTCTTGGCGCCGGCGACGAGGTGCTCGTCAGCGAGATGGAGCACCACTCCAACATCGTGCCGTGGCAACTGGCCTGCGAGCGGACCGGGGCGAAACTGCGCTGGTTCGGGCTCACGGACGAGGGGCGGCTGGACACCTCGAACATCGATGAACTGATCAACGAACGCACCAAAGTGGTGGCGGTGTCCTGGGTGTCGAACATGCTGGGAACCGTCAATCCGGTTGCCGAGATCACCCGCCGGGCACACGACGTGGGTGCGCTGGTCGTGATCGACGCGGCGCAGGCCGTACCACAGATGCCGGTCGACGTCGGTGCACTCGGTGCCGATTTCGTCGGATTCACCGGTCACAAACTGTGTGGGCCTACCGGTATCGGCGTGCTGTGGGGGCGCAAGGAGTTACTGGCGCAGCTCCCGCCGTTCCTGGGCGGTGGAGAGATGATCGAAACGGTGCGGATGGAGGGGTCGACCTTCGCCGCACCACCGCACCGGTTCGAAGCCGGTACTCCGCCGATCGCTGAAGCCGTGGGTCTGGGTGCCGCAGTGGACTACCTGTCCGAACTCGGCATGGCGAACGTAGCCGCGCACGAGCAGGCTGTGACGGCCTACGCGTTGCGTCGGATGGCGGAAGTGGACGGATTGCGTGTTCTCGGCCCGGCCGAGGCACTCGATCGGGGCGGTGCGGTGAGTTTTGAACTCGCCGGTGTACATCCCCACGACGTCAGCCAGGTACTCGACTCGGCCGGTGTGGCCGTGCGTGCGGGACACCACTGTGCGAAGCCGGCACATGCCCGTTTCGGGGTGCAGTCCTCGACGCGCGCATCGTTCTATCTCTACACGACGTATGCGGAGATCGACGCGTTCGTCGCCGGGCTGGACAAAGTCAAGTCGTTCTTCGGAGTTGATTGATGCAGCTCGAGTCGCTGTACCAGGAGATCATCCTGGATCACTACAAAAACCCGCATCTGCGGGGCCTGCGGGATCCGTACGATGGTGAGTCCTTCCAGGTCAACCCGACGTGTGGTGATGAGGTGACACTTCGGGTCACGCTTGATGGCGACACGGTCAGTGATGTGTCCTACGACGGACAGGGCTGTTCGATCAGCCAGGCATCGACGTCGGTCATGACGGATCTGATTGTGGGCAACACCGTCGAGCAGGCACTATCCACGATGGATTCCTTTGTGGAGTTGATGGAGGGGCGCGGTCAGGTCGAGGCGGACGAGGACGTGCTCGCCGACGGCGTCGCCTTCGCCGGGGTGGCGAAGTACCCCATGCGCGTGAAGTGCGCGCTGCTTGGTTGGATGGCGTTCAAGGACGCGCTGGCCAAGTCACCGAACGCGGCCGTTCCGGGAGAGGCCGAGTCGAACGAAGGTGGGAGCAGCTATGACTGAGCAAGCGACTACTGCGCAGCAGGCAACGACCGACGAGCGTCAGGGGCGCAGCGCGGCCGACCTGCCCGAGCAGCAGACCTCGTCGGCGGAACTCGCCAAGATCGAGGACGTCGAAGAGGCCATGCGGGACGTGGTCGACCCGGAACTCGGGATCAACGTCGTCGATCTCGGCTTGGTGTACGGAGTCAAGGTCGAGGAGGACAACACGGCCTCGATCGACATGACCCTGACCTCGCCGGCGTGCCCGCTGACCGATGTCATCGAGGATCAGTTGACCTCGGTGTTGACGACCACTGGCGTGGTCCGTGACTATCACATCAACTGGGTGTGGATGCCGCCGTGGGGACCCGAGAAGATCACTGACGAAGGCCGGCAACAGCTGCGCGCTCTCGGCTTCACGGTCTGATCGACGGTTCGACTCTGTAGGACTTTCATCCGCCGTCTCCGACCGGGGTGTCCTGCCCTGGTCGGAGACGTGGCGTCGCGGTGGCCCGACGATGAGTAAGAAGGGGTCGCAGGCACGCCCGGTCGCCGGTGGCGGGAGGGCGATCGAGGTGTCGGTCGAGCGACTGCACGGTTGGTTCGAGCGCTTCGGTGAACGCAACGACGGTGTCGGCACCACACACCTGCGACCACACGAGGTGACGGTCACCGGCGGCAACGGCACGACCGTGCGTGCCGCGGTCCCGTTCGAGAGGTTGGACACGGTCGGGGAGAGCGACGGCCTGTGGATCGAACCACTGGTCGAGCACCTCGGACGGCCGCGCCGGATCGGACTGATACTGGTACGCCTCGGCGGACACAGTGTGGGTATCGCCGAACAGGGCCGCGTCGTCGTTTCCCGCACCGACCGGAAACCGGTGCACGGTCGGAACTCGGCGGGTGGGTGGTCGCAACAACGCTTCGCGCGCCGCAGAGAAAGGCAGGTGCGGGAGGCGTTGCGTGCCGCTGCGGACGATGCGGTCGAGGTGGTGGCCGCACGCTCAACCGAACTCGACGCTGTTGTGCTCGGCGGCGACCGGAAAGCCTTGGACACGCTGTATGCGGACAGTCGGCTGGGTGCCTTGTTCGCCCGTGCCGAACCACGGGTCCTGGACGTTCCCGAACCACGCAGGACCGTGCTGGACGATGCGGCCGCTCGCACCCGCTGTGTGGAACTCGTCATCCGTGACGGCTGAGTCTCCGTGGATCCCGGCACACTGGGGACGGACCACGATCCCGTACCATGCATTCGTGATCGTTCAGCTCGAATAACCGGCAGGCCCGGCGTGGTGCCGCCCGCCGATGTTGACTGTCAGCAACGACCACTCGACCACCGGAGTTTCCCTTGATTACGGCCCAGGGCCTTGAGCTACGTGCCGGCCCGCGAATTCTGCTCGCTGACACGGCGATGCGCGTGCAACCCGGTGACCGGATCGGTCTCGTCGGTAGGAACGGCGCGGGGAAGACGACCGCGCTGAAGGTGCTGGCAGGCGAGGCCACACCGCACGTGGGTGAGGTGTGGCGATCCAGCGAACTGGGTTATCTGCCGCAGGACCCCAGAGAGGGCGATCTCTCGGTACCGGCGAAGGACCGGGTGCTGTCTGCCCGAGGCCTGGACACGCTGCGGCATGACATGGAGAAGGCGCAGACCGAGATGTCGGAGTTGGTGGACGACTCCGCGCGGGACAAGGCGGTGCGTCGGTACGGGAAACTTGAGGAGCGGTTCGCCGCGCTCGGCGGGTACGCGGCCGAGAGTGAGGCGGCACGGATCTGTGCGAATCTGGGGTTGGAGGAACGAATCCTGCCACAGCCGTTGCGTACGCTCTCCGGGGGACAACGTCGTCGCGTGGAGTTGGCACGGATTCTGTTCGCGGCCTCCGAGGCCGGTGCCAGCGGCAAGTCGGAGACCGTGTTGCTGCTGGACGAGCCGACGAACCACCTCGACGCGGATTCGATCAGTTGGCTGCGTGGTTTCCTGAAGTCCCACGAGGGCGGGCTCGTGGTCATCAGCCATGATGTGGAGCTGCTCGACGATGTGGTCAACAAGGTGTGGTATCTCGATGCCAACCGTGGCGAGCTGGACCGCTACAACATGGGGTGGCAGCGTTATCTGGACGCCCGCGCCACGGACGAGAAGAGGCGTCGCCGGGAGCGTGCGAATGCGGAGAAGAAGGCGGCCTCGCTGCAGCGTCAGGCGGACAAGCTCGGTGCCAAGGCCACCAAGGCTGTCGCGGCGAAGAACATGGCACGACGTGCGCAGGAGATGATCGACAATCTGGAGGAGGACGAGCAGGAGGACAAGGTCGCGCAGATCAAGTTTCCCGCTCCCGCGCCGTGCGGCAAGACTCCGCTGACGGCATCCGGACTGTCCAAATCATATGGCTCATTGGAGATCTTCACCGGGGTGGACCTCGCGGTGGACCGTGGCTCACGGGTGGTCGTACTGGGTTTGAACGGTGCCGGGAAAACGACCCTTCTGCGGCTTCTCGCAGGGCTCGAGGCGGGCGATTCCGGCGAGGTCACCCCCGGTTACGGGGTGCAGCGGGGCTATTACGCGCAGGAACACGAGACTCTGGACCTGGACTCCAGCGTGTGGGAGAACATTCGCCGGATCGCGCCGAGTACCGGCGCCCAGGATCTACGGGACCTGTTGGGTTCGTTCCTGTTCTCCGGACAGGCGCTTGAGCAGCCCGCCGACACACTCTCGGGTGGGGAGAAGACGCGCCTCGCACTGGCGGGGCTGGTTTCCAGCGCCGCCAATGTGCTGTTGCTGGATGAGCCGACGAACAACCTTGATCCGGCCAGTCGTGAACAGGTGCTGCGTGCGCTGCGTACCTACGAGGGTGCGGTGGTGCTGGTGACCCATGACCCGGGCGCGGTCGAGGCACTGGAACCCGAACGGGTGATCCTGCTCCCGGATGGCACAGAGGATCTCTGGTCCGAGGAATACATGGATCTGGTGCAGCTCGCGTGACACGGTAGCCGCTCGCCCGCTCACTCGCGGACCAGTGTGGGCACGAGGCCGCGAATTTGCGTTTCACCTGGCATAACCCGCCGTAGTGTTCGATCATTGGCGGTGCAGGGGGCCAAAGGTGGCCTAGTTACACGACCGGGTCGGAAGGTGATATACGTGGCTGACCTGAAAAAGGGTGCACGGATTACCGGGAGCACACGCGAAAAGCTGGCCGCTGATTTGAAGAAGAAGTATGAGAAGGGTGCGAGTATTCGTTCACTCGCGGAATCCACCGGACGTTCCTACGGCTTCGTACACCGGGTGCTGACGGAGTCGGGCGTGCAGTTGCGTGGCCGCGGCGGGGCGACCCGCGGCAAAAAGAACTGAGATCCTGGGCTCGCCGCGGCTGCCACGGACGGCGAGCGCGCGGCACGAGCGCGGACGAGCCCCATGGCGAATCACGGATCTTTTCGGGCCGTTTTCGAGCCGGGAGTGCGGCTCGTTCTGGCCTCGTGCGGACACCGTGACAATTACCAGGCAGACAATTCGACGTGCGACCACGTCGATCCGGGTCGTGGTACTCGTGCTGCACGGTGGTACGGAGAACGGTAACAGACCCGTGCGCCGATTTCGGCTCGCGTACCTGCGGATGGTGCCGTTCTGGTGGCACATCGGGAGCGTGGGCCGAGGTGCCGGTGCCGAGGTGCGGTTTCTGAGGAATCGGGTGCGTGGGTGGAACGCGCCCGACGAGGATCCGGTTGTCGACGCACGGGACGCGTTGCGCCGGATCCATGAACAGCACCCCGGCATCCCGGTGGTGCTGGTCGGCCACTCCATGGGAGGGCGTGCGGCCCTGACTGTCGCCGATGATCCCGCCGTGACCGCGGTCTGCGCACTGGCCCCGTGGACACCACCCGAGATGCCGATCGAGCCGATCACCGGATGTGACGTGTTGATCGTGCACGGTACGGAGGACAGCACGACCAACCCGGATGCCTCGTACCACTATGCGAGACGTGCTGCACCGCTCGCGGCCGGAGTGACACGTATCGAGGTACGCGGCAGTGGGCACGCCATGCTCCGCAGAGCGCGTCGGTGGCATCGGATGGTCGCGTGGTTCGTACTGCGCGTCCTCGGCAGAGTGACACCCGATCGCGCGCGGTGGAAGGATCGTGCGGCAGCGGGAAGTGGCCGGTTACGTGTTCGGGTGTGACTCGTCGCAACGGACAACCTGCCGCGCAGTCATACGTCCCCCGTCAGGGTGGTCCTCGTGCATGGACAATGGACCACACAACCGGGGTCACGGGCCCGGTACGGGACAGTGACCAGTCGCGATGGGATGACAAGGGATGACATACGGCGGCGGACGCTCCGGCGGTCGTGGTCCACGGCAACACCAGCAGGCCCAGCAGATGCCGTTACCGGGCAGACAGTCGTCCGCCGGTCGTGCTGCTCCGGCAGGTGATGCGACCAGGAAACAGCCTTACCCTCCGGTGCCGGGCGATCGGGAGGGCTCCGGTCGACCACCTCCCGCCGGTCGACCGCCGGGGGGTGCGACGCGGAAGCGGCGACGCCCACGGTTCGGGCGGGTGCTGCTGAGCATCGTTCTCGTGCTGTTCCTGCTGATGGGCGCGGGGTGGTTGTATCTGGAGTTCTCGATCAACCGAGTCGATGCGCTGGGCGAGTATCCTGCTCGCCCCGCGGATACCGCCGGTACCAACTATTTGTTGGTCGGCTCGGACTCCCGCGGTGATCTCACCGAACAACAGCAGGAGAAATACCACACGGGGGGTGCGGGTGGCGCGCGGACCGACACGATCATGATCGCGCACATCCCGGACAACGACGTCAAGCCGACGCTGGTCTCGCTGCCACGGGACTCGATTGTGTCGATACCGGGCCACGGCATGGGAAAGATCAATTCCGCCTTCGCGATCGGTGGCGCGCAGCTGTTGGCGCGGACCGTGGAGCAAGCGACCGAGTTGCGGATCGATCACTACGTCGAGATCGGTTTCATCGGATTCGCCGGAATCGTGGACGCGATCGGTGGCGTGGAAATGACGATCCCGGAAAGGATGCACGACACCCAGACCGGTATCACCATCCCGAAGGGCAAACAGACCCTGGACGGGGTTCATGCTCTCGGATTCGTGCGGATGCGGCACAGCGAGGCGACCCCGCGTTCCGACCTGGACCGGATCGCCAATCAGCGTAAGTTCATCGGGGCGTTGGCAGACCAGATCGCCAGCCCTTCGACCCTGCTCAACCCGTTCGACGTCGTCCCGTTGATCGGTGCGATACCCGACGCGGTCGCCATGGATGATGGTGATCATCTGCACAATCTCGTCGCACTGGGCTGGGCGATGCGCGGCATCTCCGGTGACGGTGTCGTCACCACCTCGGTCCCCACGAATGCCAGCGGTGAGCAGTGGTTACAACCCGGAGCGGGTGATCTCTTCACAGCGCTGCGCAACGATACCGTGGTTCCGGAATCGGCGATCAGTCACTGACGTTCCCGCAGCGTCCGCAGCGCGCGGTCGGCGTGCACGCCCATCCGCACCTCGCTCTTGATGACCGCGAGCAGTGTGCGGTCGGTGTCGATGACGAAGGTCTGTCGTTTCGTCGGCAGGGGCCCGAGCCTGCGGCGCACGCCGAACTGGTCGGCTACGGCGCCGTCGCGGTCCGACAACAGCGGAAAGTCGAGGTTGTGGGTGCTTGCGAACGTGGCCTGTTTCTCGACCCCGTCGGGGCTGATCCCGACGCGAGCCGCGCCGAGCTCGGCGAACTCCGCCGCGAGATCACGGAAGTGACAGCTCTCGGCGGTGCAACCGGAGGTCATCGCAGCCGGATAGAAGTACAACACGACCGGGCCGTCCGCCAACAGGGTGGAGAGGCGGCGTTCGGTGCCCGTCTCGTCGGGGAGTGCGAAGTCGGGTGCGGTTGAGCCAGTGTGCATGGCCGTACCCTACGTGTTCCTCCGTTGCGGCCACATCACCGAATCAGGAGGCGGGGACCTGCTCGAGGGGTGCACGATCATGGTCGATCCGGTAGTTCTCGACGTCGAACCGTTTCGTGCGGCGACGGTATTCGTGGGTGCGGCCCGGCCAGATACTGACGACCCTGCCGTGCGCGTTGCGGTACCAGCTCCGACAACGCGTCCACACCGATTTCTCCAGCCGCTGTTGAATCTCTGTGTCCCAACGCCGTTCGGCCGCTGGGTCGACGTCGGAACTGGCGCGGTTGTCGAACAGGTACCGCACCGCCTGACGGATGTAGCGAGCCTGACTCTCCAACATGTACACGACCGATCCGCCGCCGAGATTGGTGTTCGGGCCGTACAGCAGGAACATGTTGGGAAAGCCGGGGACGGCCATGCCGAGGTATGCGCGCGCACCCGTATGCCAGGTCGTGGCGAGCGACTGAGCAGCGCTGCCGGTGATTTTCATCGGGGCAAGCATGTCGAGGCTCGCGAAACCGGTGCCGTAGATGATGACGTCCACCTCGTGTTCGACACCGTCGTCGGTGCGTACTCCGTTCGCTGTGATCTCGGTGATCGGTGTAGTGACGACGTCGACGTTGCGTCGCGTCAACGCGGGCAGGTAATCGTTGCTGAACAGCACACGTTTACACCCGAGCGCATAGTCCGGGGTGAGCTTCTCGCGCAGTGTCGGATCGGGGACCGATTTGCGTAACTGCCGACGTGCCTGCGTACGGAATACCGGAGCGAGCCACTGCCAGCGCGCGAGACACTGTTGCGCGAACTCCGTGTACAACCAGAATCCGAACCGGTCCAGGGTCTGGAGTGCGGACACGCGTCCGAACGCCCGGTGCGGCCACCGGTCGTAACTGTGGTCCCGTTTGGGGAGTATGTACGGCGGCGACCGTTGGAACACTGTCAACCGGGTCGCGTCGGCTTGCACGTGTGGTACGAACTGGACGGCACTCGCCCCGGTTCCGATCACGGCCACCCGTCGTCCTCGCAGCGGAACATCGTGCCGCCACTGCGCGGAGTGGAACGACGGGCCCCGGAACGTCTCGGTTCCAGGGATCCGCGGGTACGCGGGTCGTGAGAGCTGTCCGGGTGCCGGGACGAACACGCGCGCGTGCCACCGGGAAGCGTCATCGGTGTGTACCAGCCATGTCCGGCGGTGGTCGTCGAATTCGGCTCCGGTCACCTCGACGTCGAACCGAATGTGATCGATAACGCCGTACTCCCGTGCGGTGCGGGCAAGGTAGGCATGGATGGCGGCCTGTCCCGCATAGCGGCGTGGCCAGCGCGCGTTGTGGGCGAAGGAGAAGGAGTACAACGGTGAGGGTACGTCGCAGCCCGCGCCGGGGTAGGTGTTCTCGCGCCAGACACCGCCGAGATCCGAGGCCTTCTCCAACACGACGAAGTCCTCGATACCCGCCCGACGTAGCTCGATCGCCATCGCGAGGCCACCGAATCCCGCGCCCACGATCACGACGCCGATGTCCGTCGCCGCGTCGTTCATGAGCTGCTCCGGAACCTCATGTCGACGTCGGCCAGGTACAGATTCAGGAATGGGGAGTGTCCCGCCAGGTACCCGAGCGGTCCCACGGGGTTGATGTTCCAGCTCGCCGTGGCGAGGCGTGGTTTGCTCCGTAGCCGGACCGTACTGTGTTTGAGGGTGTCGCCGAAGGCCTGCACGATCCGGGAGCGGCTCGGTGGGGCCCACGGTAGGCCGGCGCCACACATCCGGTACGCCGCCGTGCTGATCCAGGTGTCACCGGTGGCTGCCGATGCCGTGAGTGCACGGCCGGAACCGAGATCGAGGGTCGCGATCTCTTTCGGTATCCCCCACAGCTGTCGCCCGCCCGCACGGGAGGCTTCGTTGTCGACCCAGATATCGGTGATCGATCCCGCGACCCGGTTCCCCTCGTGCACGGCGACCGCGCTGAGCATCTCATGATAGGTCAGTGGGCTCGGTGGGAGGTACCGGACCCAGGCGGTGAACACGAGTGCCCGTCGACCAACGACCAGGGTATCGACACCGTCGGGGGTGCCGGGAACCCGTCCGACGGGTAACCACCACGCGGACAGCCACGCATCGCCGAACATGTGCCACGGTTCGGGTGGATAGTCAGGCATCGACCTCGGGTTCACTCTCCTCGCGCCAGGGCAACCAGTCCGGAATGTCCGCCTCGACCCTCATCGTGAATTCCGGGGGACGTTTCTGCAAGAACGACATCACCCCTTCCACCGCGTCCGGATTGTCTCCCAACTCGGAGATGAGGCGTGAGTCCACCTGGTGTAGGGGAAACGGAGTCGGGTGCCCGGACATTCGATACAGCAGCTGCCGGATGACCGCGGTCGAGACGGGAGCGGTGTTGGCGATGATCTCGCGCGCGATGTCGTAGGCGGCCTCCAACAGCTTGTCCGGCTCGTGCAGACTGTGTACGAGGCCGGCGTGCTTGGCTTCCGTGGCGTCGAAGACTCGTCCGCTGATCATCCAGTCCAGTGCTGTGCCCATTCCGACCAGTCGGGGAAGGAACCATGCCGAGGCGCCTTCCGGGTAGATTCCGCGGCGGGAGAAGACGAAGCCGAATCGGGAGTCGGTCGCGGCGATCCGGTAGTCGGCCGAGAGCGTGATGGTGATCCCCGCGCCGGTGGCGGCACCGTTGAGTGCCGCCACCACCGGTTTGTTCATGGTGTAGATCCGCTTGGAACAGCGTCCCGCCGGTTCCTGCCAGTCCGAGTCCGGCTCGGGGCTGGAGGCCGCGTCGAAACCTCCCTGCGACAGGTCGGCACCGACGCAGAAGTCGCGGCCCGAGCCGGTCAGCACGACGACCCGGACGGCCCCGTCCCGGTCGGCACGATCGAGTGCGTCCGCGATCTCGGTGGACATCCGGACGGTGTAACCGTTGCGTGCGGTGGGGCGGTTCAGGGTGATGGTGGCGATCTGCTCGTCGACCGCGTAAGTGATCTCGCCGTAGCCGTCCATACGGTGACGGTAGGACAGCCCCCTGTCGCTGGCAACACGTCCGTAGCCCCACGCGTGTTCGCTGCCCACGCGAGTGGGTTGGCCACGGGCGGAGACAGACACGCCTTCTCGCCACGTACCTGCGTGGCTGGGGTCGGGCACTCAGGGTGCGCAGCAGCTGAGCGAGGATCGCCAACTGGGCGAGGAACTGGATCCGCTGCAGCAGACCGCGTATCCGGTGCTCCGCGTCGGGAAGCAGTCCCAGTTGACTCGTGAGGACGACGACCAGTATCACCGCACTCACCACGGTCATCCGGTGGAGTCGTGCGGCATGGTGTGTCCGAGTGCGCAGGACGAACGGGTCCCGGGACAACAACCACGCGGCGAGCGGAACGCAACAGAAGGCGGCGCCTGCGGCATAACGGTGGATTTCCGCCGACAGTGTCAGTGGCCCCGCACGGTCGGTGGGAAACAACGCCACCAACAGACAACACAGTGATGCCAGTAGGACGGTCAGTCGAAGCGACAGCCGTGGTTGCGGCAGTGACCGTGTGAGCTCGTGGAGTACCGCGAACCCGGCCCCGGCGGTTGCCAGTACAGCGGTCGGAAACAGCCAACCGTATCCAGGCACGAAGATGTAGTTGGACAGTGTGCTGCTCATCGGATCTGTTCGTCCATATGCGACGAGATGCAGGATCAGCATCGCCGTGACCGCTGTCAGCAGACTCGCGGCTCCCATGCGGGCCGTGTGACGGACTCCGGATCGGTGCCCGCGTGCGGGGAGGATGCTCATGGTCCTGAGCGTGTCGGATCGGGTGGCCCGGATCCATCCGGAAGGCCCCCGAGTTCAACGTGGGGGTTTCCCTACACGTGGCCGGGGGTGCGTCCCCGGTCCGACGTTTCGGCACTGTCCGTGAAACAAGCAATCATGATTGATTGTTTCATTCGGGGCTGGCATGCTGCGGGCCACGGCAGGGAGGTGGTCGCGTGGCTGACATCGAGCCGGTACTGCAGGATCTGGCGGGGGAGAGCGCCCGAGTGGACGACATGGTGGCGCTCCTGGAACCTGCCGAGTGGCGGTGGGACACGCCGGCCGCGGGTTGGACGGTGGCGCACCAGATCGCCCACCTCGCCTGGACGGACCAGAAGTCGTTGCTGGCTGTTCGTCGGCCCCAGGACTTTCAACTCGAGGTTCGCACAGCCATGGTCACGGATGATTTCGTCGATTCCGGCGCCGCGGCCGGGGCGGCGAAGGAACCGGGCACACTGCTCGGTGAGTGGCGTCAGGGCCGGCAGGAACTGGCAGCGGAGTTGCGTGGCCTGCCCGTGGGGACGAGGGTGCCGTGGTTCGGTCCCACCATGAGTCCCGGATCCATGGCCTCGGCACGTCTGATGGAGACCTGGGCCCATGGTCAGGATGTTGCCGATGCACTGGGGCTTCCGCACGAGCCGGGACCGTGGCTGCGGGAGATTGCCCGGTTCGGAGTCCGTACCCGCGATTTCGCTTTCGGCGTGCATGCGCTGGATCCGCCGGGTGCCCCGTTCCATGTCGCGCTGACCGGACCGCAGGGGCAGTACTGGGAATTCGGCCCGACCGACGCCGAACAGCGGATCACCGGGAGTGCGTGGGACTTCTGTCTGCTTGTCACACAGCGTAGGCACCGCGACGACACAGACCTCCGTGCGACCGGTGAGGATGCCATGACCTGGCTGGGAATCGCGCAGGCATTCGCGGGCCCACCGGGAAACGGACGTGAGGCGGGACAGTTCCATGAGTGAGCAGACGCCCCCGCACAGGGCACGGCCGCTGCGAGTGGGCAACGCCTCGGGGTTCTACGGTGACCGGTTCGCGGCCATGCGCGAGATGCTCACCGGCGGCCCGCTGGATGTGCTCACCGGTGACTATCTCGCAGAGCTGACCATGCTGATTCTGGGTCGGGACCGACTCAAGGACCCCGAACGTGGTTATGCGACCACCTTCCTGCGTCAGTTGGAGGAGAACCTCGCCCTGGCCAGGGAGCGTGGGGTGCGCATCGTGACCAATGCGGGCGGGTTGAACCCGGCGGGGCTGGCGGATGCGATCCGGGAGTTGGCGGGACGGGTGGGAGTCGAGCTGTCGGTTGCCCATGTCGCGGGCGACGATCTGACCCCCAGGGCGGCGGAGCTCGGGCTCGGGGAACCGTTGACCGCCAACGCCTATCTCGGTGCCTGGGGCATCGTGGAGTGTCTGAACACGGGCGCCGACGTGGTCGTGACCGGGCGGGTCACCGACGCGTCCCTACTGGTCGGTCCGGCTGCCGCCCATTTCGGCTGGTCGCGTGACGACTACGATGCACTGGCCGGGGCCGTCGCCGCGGGGCACGTGATCGAGTGTGGTGCCCAGGCCACGGGCGGAAACTACGCCTTCTTCCGTGAACACCCTATTGACCACCCCGGATTTCCGATCGCCGAGATTCATCCGGACGGCACGAGTGTCATCACCAAGCATGAAGGGGCCGGCGGAGCGGTCACGACCGGAACCGTGACCGCGCAGCTCGTGTACGAGGTGGCGGGGCCACGCTACCCGGGCCCGGACGTCACGGCCCGATTCGACACGGTCGAGCTCGCGGCGGACGGTCGCGACAGGGTTCGAATCAGCGGCGTCACCGGGGAGCCCCCACCGCCGGACCTCAAGGTCGGCATGAACTCATTGGACGGTCACCGCAACGAGATGACCTTCGTACTGACCGGCCTCGACATCGAGGCCAAGGCCGAGCTCGTGCGCAGCCAACTCGAGAACGCACTGCGGGACAGGCCACCGGCCGAGCTACGGTGGGAACTGGCACGTACCGACCATGCCGACGCGGACACCGAGCAGCGTGCCAGCGCGTTGTTGCGGTGTGTCGCGTTCGACCCCGATGCGGACGTGGTCGGTCGCGCGTTCAGTGGTGCTGCCGTGGAGTTGGCGCTGGCCAGCTACCCGGGATTCCATCCCACGGCACCACCGGGGCGAGCCCGTCCCTACGGGGTGTACACGGCCGCATACGTGTCCGCTTCGGAAGTAGCGCACACGGTAGTGTTGCCCGACCGGTCGCAACGGCACGTTCCGGCGCCGGACGAGACCGTGCCGCTGGCCGAGCTCGACGAGCCGACTCTGCCGCAGCCGCTCCCGGCCGGTCCCACCCAACGTGTGCCACTGGGCACAGTGGCGGGAGCGCGCAGTGGAGACAAGGGGGGCAGCGCGAACCTCGGTGTCTGGGTCCGCTCGGCGGAAGCGTACCGCTGGCTTGCCCACACCCTCACCGTCGGCCTGTTACAGAGCCTCTTGCCGGAGACGGCCCAGTTGCCGGTGTACCGTTACGCGTTTCCCAACCTGCTGGCGGTGAACTTCGTCATCGACGGTCTCCTCGGCGAGGGTGTCGGCTCCCAGGCACGTTTCGACCCCCAGGCCAAAGCTCTCGGCGAGTGGCTGCGAGCACGGTACGTGGATGTCCCGGAGGTGTTGTTGTGACCGAAGCCGATGCCTTGAGGACGCCGGAGCGCCGTGAGTTGCGGGAGACGGTACGGCGGTTCACCGAGACGGAGGTCCTGCCGGAACTCGACCAGTGGGAACGCGACGGTGAGTTGCCGCGGAACCTGCACCGCAAAGCCGGCGATCTCGGCCTGCTGGGAGTGTCCTTTCCGGAGTTCGCAGGAGGTGGTGGCGGCGACTTTCTCGACACCCTCATCGTGACCGAAGAGCTGCACTACGCCGGAGGCTCGGGCGGGGTCATTGCCGCACTCCTGACCTGCGGTATCGCGGTGCCCCACATCGTCGATGCCGCCCAACCGTACCAACTCGAGCGGTGGGCGCGACCGGCTTTGGCAGGCGGGAAGATCGGCGCTCTCGCGGTGACCGAACCGGACGGCGGGTCCGATGTGGCTGCGATCCGCACCACGGCGGTTCGTGAGGGCGACGAGTACGTCGTCAACGGCGGGAAAACCTACATCACCTCGGGCTGCCGTGCCGACTTCGTTACCACCGTGGTGCGTACCGGGGGGAGTGGAGCACACGGGATATCTCTGCTCGTCGTCGAGGCGGGGACACCAGGATTCGACGTGACCAGGCGGTTGACGAAGATGGGCTGGCACTGTTCGGACACCGCCGAACTCGCGTTCAGTCAGTGTCGCGTGCCCGCGACGAATCTGATCGGTGCCGAGGACACCGGGTTCGCCCAACTGGCGACGCACTTCGTGACGGAACGCCTCTCGCTGGCGGTACAGGCCTATGCCACCGCGCAACGGGCGCTGGACCTCACCGTCCAGTGGTGTCGGATGCGGGAGAGTTTCGGCAGACCGCTGATATCGCGCCAGCTGGTACAACACAGGCTGACGGAGATGGCGCGGCGTGTGGATGTGGCACGTACCTACGTTCAGCAGGTCGCCGCTCGGCACGTCGCGGGGGAGGACGTGATCGCCGCGGCGTGCTTCGCGAAGAACACGGCTGTCGAAACCGCCGAGTGGGTCGTCGACGAGGCAGTGCAGCTCCACGGCGCAGCGGGCTATTCCGGCGAGTCCGAAATAGAGCGCCATTACCGCGATGTCCGGATCCTGGGTATCGGTGGAGGTACCAACGAGATACTCACGAGCCTGGCAGCGAAAAGATTGGGGTACACATCATGACGGTACTGCGTTCCAGGCTCGATACGTCCTCGGCGGAGTACTCGACGAACCGTGCGGCGATGCTGGACAAGCTCGAGGAGCTGGAAACCGAGCACTCCAAAGCCGTCGCGGGAGGCGGTGAGAAGTACGTCCGTAAACACAAGGACCGTGGCAAGCTGCTCGCCCGGGAACGGATCGAGCTGTTGTTGGACGAGGACTCGCCGTTTCTGGAACTCTCGCCGTTGGCCGCGTGGGGATCGGACTACCACGTCGGGGGCAGTACGGTCACCGGTATCGGCGTGGTCGAGGGCGTGGAGTGCATGCTCATCGCCAGCGACCCCACCATCAAGGGTGGTGCGATGAACCCGTGGGGGTTGAAGAAGGGATTCCGCGCCGCCGACATCGCCGCGAAGAACCGGCTTCCCACGATCAACCTCGTCGAGTCGGGTGGTGCCGACCTGCCGGCACAGAAGGACATTTTCATTCCCGGAGGCCGCACCTTCCGTGATCTCACCCAGTCCTCGGCGAGGGGAGTGCCGACCATCGCCCTGGTGTTCGGTAACTCCACGGCGGGCGGGGCCTACCTTCCCGGCATGTCGGACTACGTGGTGATGGTCGACCAGCAGGCCAAAGTGTTCCTGGGCGGTCCACCGTTGGTGCGGATGGCCACGGGTGAGGATGCCGACGACGAGTCACTCGGTGGTGCGGACATGCATGCCCGCACCTCCGGACTGGCCGATTACCTCGCCACCGACGAACAGGACGCGGTCCGTATCGGCCGCGACATCGTACGCAGGCTGAACTGGCACAAACAGGGGCCGTCACCGACCCTGGAGTGCGAACCTCCCCGTTATGACATCGAGGAACTGCTCGGCGCGGTGCCGACGGATCTTCGTGTGCCGTTCGATCCGCACGAGGTGTTGGCACGCGTTGTCGACGCCTCGGATTTCGACGAGTTCAAACCGCTCTACGGGACCAGCCTCGTCACCGGTTGGGCGCGGGTGCACGGCTATCCGATCGGCGTGCTCGTCAATTCCCAGGGCGTGTTGTTCAGTGAGGAGTCGCAGAAGGTCACCCAGTTCATTCAGCTGGCGAACCAGTCCGACACTCCGTTGCTGTTCCTGCACAACACCACCGGATACATGGTCGGACAGCGCTACGAGCAACAGGGCATCATCAAGCACGGCGCTATGATGATCAATGCGGTCTCGAACTCGACAGTGCCGCACCTCTCGATTCTGCTGGGGGCCTCGTACGGTGCCGGGCACTACGGCATGTGTGGGCGTGCCTATGATCCGCGTTTCCTGTTCGCTTGGCCCAGTGCGAAATCGGCGGTGATGGGGCCGCAACAACTCGCCGGCGTCCTGTCCATCGTCGCCCGGCAGGCTGCGCAGAGCAGAGGACAGCAGTATGACGAGGAGAACGACGCAGCGATGCGGCAGGCGGTCGAGGACCAGATCGAGGCCGAGTCGTTACCGATGTTCCTGTCCGGGATGGTCTACGACGACGGGATCATCGACCCGCGTGACACCAGGACGGTACTCGGGTTGTGCCTGTCGGCGATCCACAACGGACCGGTGGCTGGTACTGACGGCTTCGGCGTATTCCGGATGTGAGGTCTGATGATCCAGAACGTACTGGTGGCGAACCGTGGCGAGATCGCGTTGCGTGTCTTCCGTTCGTGCCGTGACGCGGGCATCCGCACGGTCGCTGTCTACTCGGACGCCGATGCCGAGGCTCCCCACGCCCGGGCTGCGGATGCGGCTGTACGGCTGGCGGGCAACACACCTGCGGACACCTATCTACGGGGCGATCTGATGATAGCGGCGGCCACCGCGGCCGGCGCCGACGCGATCCACCCCGGTTACGGATTCCTGTCCGAGAGCGGTGAATTCGCCGACGCGGTCCGTGCGGAGGGGCTGACCTGGATCGGCCCCCCTCCTGCGGCCATCGAGACGATGGGTTCGAAGGCGACCGCCAAGCGGCTGATGGCGGAGTGGGATGTGCCGGTACTGAGCGAACTCGACACCGCCGAGGTGACCGAAGCCGAGTTGCCCGTGCTGGTGAAGGCCTCCGCCGGGGGTGGCGGGCGTGGCATGCGCGTGGTCCGAAGGCTCGGCGAGCTGGAGTCCGCGGTGAGCTCCGCGAGCGCCGAAGCAGCCAGTGCCTTCGGCGATGATGCCGTGTTCTGCGAACGCTATCTCGATGCAGGCCGCCACATCGAGGTTCAAGTGCTCGCGGACGAGTACGGTGGGGTCATCGTGTTGGGGGAACGCGAGTGTTCCATCCAGCGCCGACACCAGAAGGTCATCGAGGAGGCGCCGTCTCCGCTGGTGGACGACGACATGCGGCGCCGGTTGTTCACGGCGGCCCGTAGGGCTACCAATGCCGTCGACTACGCGGGTGCGGGCACGGTGGAGTTCCTGGCCACGGAGACCGGCGAGTTCTATTTCCTGGAAATGAACACGCGGTTGCAGGTGGAACATCCGGTGACCGAGTGCACCACGGGTGTGGACATCGTGGCCGAACAGCTCCGGATCGCGGAGGGAGAATCACTCGGCGCGGAACCGGGCCCCGCGGTCGGACACGCGGTGGAGGCACGGCTCTATGCGGAGACCGTGACGACGGAGTCCGGTCAGGCTCGCTGGGAACCCCGTTCGGGCACGTTACACGGGTTCGATGTCCCCGCGGCGACCACGTGCTTCGAGGTACCCACGTGCCACGGCGTGCGGGTCGACGCCGGTGTTACGGGCGGTTCGACGGTCAGCGAGCACTACGACCCGATGCTGGCGAAGGTGATCGCATGGGGCCCCGACCGGTCCCGGGCCTGCCGGACACTGGCGACTGCGTTGGCCGACGCGCGGATCCACGGCGTGGCAACGAACCGAGATCTGCTGGTGAACGTGTTGCGGCATCCGGCGTTTTGTGTCGGCGATACCGACACGGCGTTCTTCGACCGCTACGGGTTGGAGTCGTTGGCACTCCCCTTGGCGGATGAGGACACCAACCGGGTGTCGGCGCTCGCGGCGGCACTGGCGCAGGCCGCGGCGAACCGCTCGGAGGCGCGGGTGCTGGGAGAGCTGCCGAGTGGTTGGCGTAATGTCGTCGCTTCCCGACAGCGGAAGACCTATCTGGTCGATGGAGTCGAGCACGAGGTGACGTATCGGATCACCGCGACCGGATTGGACGCTCCGGGGCACGAGGACGTGACGTTGGTCGAGGCCGGTCCGCGGCGGGTGGTACTGGGAATATCCGGCGTGGTCCGGACATTCGATATCGGTATCTACCCCGACCTGATCACCGTGGACTCGCCACTCGGCCCGGTCGAGTTGGTTCGTCGGCCGCGGTTCACGGATCCGGAGTCCGCGATACCGGCTGGGTCGTTGACCGCGCCCATGCCGGGTTCGGTGATGCGGGTCGCTGCCGAACTCGGCCAACGGGTCGATGCGGGGGAGCCGTTGCTCTGGTTGGAGGCGATGAAGATGGAGCATCGCATCACTGCCCCGGCCGCCGGTACGGTCACCGAACTGTCGGTGCAGGCGGGTGACCAAGTGGCGCTGGGTGCGGTACTGGCTGTCGTGACCGCTGATGAGTGAGGTTGTGACGATGAATTTCACCGAACCGGACGAGCGTGGCGCGCTTCGTGAGGCTGTGGGCAGGTTGGCCCGTGGTTACGGCCACGAGTACTACGCCGAACAGGCCCGGACGGGCGGGCACACCGACGCGTTGTGGGCCGACGCGGGCAGGCTCGGGTATCTGGGTGTGGCTGTGCCCTCCGAATTCGGGGGTGGGGGTGGTGATATCGGGGATCTGGCCGCGGTGTGTGAGGAGTGCAGTGCCGCGGGTACCCCGATGTTGCTGATGGTCGTGTCCCCGGCGATCTGTGCCACCGTGATCGCGCGGTTCGGTACCGAGCAGCAGCGTTCGGACTGGCTTCCGGGATTCGCGACGGGCGCGGTGCGCATGTCGTTCGCCATCACCGAGCCGGACGCCGGGTCGAACGCACACGAGCTGACGACGACCGCGTACCGCGACGGCGACGATTGGGTACTCAGTGGACAGAAGGTGTTCATCTCCGGGGTCGACGAGGCGGACGCGGTGCTTGTCGTCGGTCGCACGGCGGATGCGCGGACCGGAAAGCTCAAGCCCGTGCTGTTCATTGTGCCCACCGACGCGGCGGGACTCCGGTACCACAAGATCGAGATGGATCTGGTCGCCGCGGACAGCCAGTTCTCGTTGTTCCTCGACGAGGTGCGATTGCCTGCCGAGGCTGTCGTCGGTTCGGAGGATGCGGCGCTCGAGCAGTTGTTCGCCGGACTGAACCCGGAGCGGATCATGGGGGCGGCGTTCTCGCTGGGACTCGCCCGCTACGCGCTGGACAAGGCGGTCGCCTACGCGGGCGAGCGCAACGTCTGGGGAACGCCGATCGGCGCTCACCAGGGGCTGTCGCACCCGCTCGCCGAGATCAAGATCGAGCTCGAAATGGCCAAGTTGATGACGCAGAAGGCGGCGGCGCTCTACGACAGTGGCGACGATGCGGGAGCGGGCGAGTCGGCGAACATGGCGAAGTACGCGGCGGCCGAAGTCGCGATCCGCGCCGTGGACCAGGCCGTGCAGGTGCACGGCGGGAACGGGTTGGCCTCCGAGTACGGACTCGGTACGTTGCTCAGCGCGGTCCGAGTGGGACGTATCGCACCCGTCAGCAGGGAGATGGTACTGAACTACGTCGCACAACATAGTCTGGGACTGACCAAGTCCTACTAGCCAGTAAGGAGCATGAGGTGACTACTCTCACGGGCAAGACCCTGCTCATATCCGGTGGCAGCCGTGGCATCGGTGAGGCGATCGCGGTGCGTGCCGCCCAGGACGGTGCCAACGTCGCACTGATCGCCAAGACCGCCGAGCCGCATCCCAAACTGCCCGGAACGATCCACACCGCAGCCGAGGCCATCGAGCGTGCCGGCGGCAACGCGTTGCCGATCGTGGGCGACATCCGTGACGACGACTCGGTCGCCGACGCCGTCGAGCGCACGGTCACGCAGTTCGGCGGCATCGACTGCGTGATCAACAATGCCAGCGCCATCGACCTCACGCCATCCGAGTCGATCGACATGAAGCGTTACGACCTGATGCAGGACATCAATGCCCGGGGCGCGTTCCTGGTGTCACGTAGTGCCATTCCGCACCTGCGACGGGCCGCCAACCCGCACGTACTCACGTTGTCCCCACCGATCAGTACGGACCCGAAGTGGTTCCGGTCGGGTCATCCGGCATACAGCATCGCCAAGTACTCGATGAGCCTGGTGACCGTCGGTCTCGCCGCAGAACTGGCCGACGACGGGATCGCGGCGAACTCGTTGTGGCCGCGCACGACGATCGATACCGCCGCCATCCGGAACGTGGTGGGTTCGGAGCTCGCCGGCCACTCGCGGACGCCGGAGATCGTGGCGGACGCGGCACACACGATTCTGACGAAACCGAGTACAACGACCAGCGGCAACTTCTTCATCGACGATGAGGTGTTGACCGCCCATGGTGTCACCGATCTGAGCAAGTACCGGCTCGCGGAGCGGGAAGAGGACCTACAGCTGGATTTCTGGGTGGAGCCCGGTAACGCGCCATGACCACGCAGGGACCGCAACAGGAGCGGAGTCGGGTCACTCGGCAGCGGCTGATTGCGGCGGCTGTCGAGTGTCTCGGCGAGTTCGGTTGGCACCGAACAACGGTGTCGGGGATCGCGGGGCGCGCCGGTGTGTCCCGTGGCGCCGCCCAACATCATTTTCCGACGCGCGAGGACCTTGTCGTCACCGCGGTGGAGCATCTGGGGACGCAGCAGGTCACGGAGCTGCGGGAACGGGCTGCGGCGTTGCCGCACGGCCCGGACACGGCCGAGAGGGCCGCCAGCATGCTGCTGGAGCTGTACACGGGCCCGATGTTTCGGGCTGCGCTCCATCTGTGGGTCGCGGCATCCAGCGACGAGTCGCTGCGTGCGGTGGTGGCTCCGCTCGAGGCGCGGGTGGGTCGAGAGGCCCACCGGACGGTGTTGGAGCTGCTCGGTGCCGACGAGTCCGAGCCGGGTGTGCGCGAGACCGTCCAGGCCACGTTGGATCTGGCGCGGGGCCTGGGACTTGCCAATCTGCTGACCGATGACACCAAACGCCGTGAACAGATCGCACGACAGTGGGCCCGGATGTTGCAACCGCTCATTCGACACTGAGGGGACGCATCCGGGGACTACCGTTCGACCTGCCCGATACCGCCGCGTTGACCGTCGCTCTCGGGAACGACCGCAACTCGACGTAATGCGTGTCATAGCGTGATTCTGATCACGTCGTGATCGAGGATGATCGTCTCGCCATGCGCGTGTGACGAGTCTGTGTCAGTCTCGGTGCAGCGTCAGTCACACATGAGTTCCACGGCGTGGGCCGGGTGCCTGCCTCGCATCGTATGTCGCGGTGTGTGGTCATCCGGCAGGTGGCAGCGGCTCTCGGGTGCCGAGGGTGCGGCCTCCGTCGAACGGCGTTGAGCATGTCGACCGAACAACGGGCGATGAGCCGACCAGCCGTCACCCGCGCGGTGCCGGCACTCGGGAGGTGCAGGTGAGCGGTCAGACCAACCAGTTGGCGCGCACCGGGGGCGGGTCATTCCGGACCAGGGCGCAGGATGAGAATTTTCCGGTCGCCGTTCGCCTTCTTCCCCGTTCCCACCGCGGTGATCTGCTGGCTCTCTATCGTTACGCACGCCGTGTCGATGACACCGGTGACGAGGCCGTGGGCGACCGACTCCGGCTGCTCGACGGCTTGGAATCACAGCTGGACGAGGTCTTCGCGGGGGGACTGCCGAGTGATCCGGCGGTGGCCGGCCTGCGGCCGACGATCCGGAACCATGGGCTGTCACGCGAACCCTTCGCAGGACTCATCGAGGCGAACCGTCGTGATCAGTACGTCACCCGTTACCAGACGTTCGACCAGCTGCTCGACTACTGTGCGCTCTCCGCGAATCCGGTGGGGGAGCTGGTTCTGGGGGTTTTCGATGTGGCCACGACCCGGCATCGTTACTACAGCGATCGGGTGTGCAGCGCGCTACAGGTGTTGGAGCACTGCCAGGACGTGGTAGAGGATCACGCTGCCGGCCGCGTGTATCTCCCCGCGGATGACATGGCTCTCTTCGGTGTGACGGAGGACGAGCTCGGCGGCGCCGCCGCGACCAGGCGACTCCGTGCGCTGATCGCGCTCCAGGTACAGCGTGCCGTGCGGATGCTCGACGAGGGCAGGGAACTGCTGCGAACGGTGCGCGGCCCGGCACGGGTGGCGATAGCGGGTTACCTCGGCGGCGGCATCGCCACCGCCGAGGCGCTGGCGCAGGCACGGTACGACGTCGTCACCCGGACACCACGTCCGAACCGGACAACGATGATCCGGGAGAGCGCTCGCCTGCTCACCGGAGCGATGCGATGAACACGCCGGACCCGACAGCATCGATGAGCGTATCGGCGGCGTACCGGGAGTGCGAACGCATCACCCGGGAGCAGGCGCGGAACTTCGCCTACGGGATCACCTTGCTCCCGCCGGCGAAGCGGAAGGCCCTGAGTGCGGTCTACGCGTTCGCCCGACGTGTCGACGACATCGGTGACGCGGCACCGGAGCACCTCTGCGCTGACCAGAAGCTCGCGGGTCTGGATGCAGCCGACCAACAGTCGCAGGAGCCCGAGAAGTACCCCGATGACCCCGTCCTGACGGCACTGGCGGACGCGGCGAGACGGTATGAACTGCCACTCGGCGCCTTCTCGGAACTGATCGAGGGATGCCGGGCGGATGTGCTCGGGAACAGTTACGAGAATTACGAGCAACTCGAACACTACTGCCGCTGCGTTGCCGGCTCGATCGGCAGATTGTCGCTGGCGGTGTTCGGCTCCCGGAACCCGGCCGGCGACACCGAACTGGCAGACCGGCTGGGAATCGCCCTGCAACTGACGAACATCCTGCGTGACGTGTTGGAAGACCGCAACACCGGCCGGATCTACCTGCCTTCCGAGGAACTACGACAGTTCGGTGTCGCGCTTGGGGTCGACGGGTCCGGATGGTTCACCGACCCGCAGGAGCGACTACTGGCGTTGGTGGAGTACCAGGCCGCGCGTGCCGAAGAGCACTACGTCGAGGGCCTACGCCTGCTGGACAATCTGGATGGGCGGAGCAGAGCGTGCTGCGCGGCAATGGCAGGGATTTATCATCGGTTGTTGCGTCGCATCAGCCTGCGCCCCACCACGGTCCTTCGGGAACGTGCCTCGTTGCCCGGGCGGGAGAAGATGACGGTGGCTGTGCGGAGCCTCGTCGGAGCCGGCGTATGAACTCGATGGATGGTCCCAGGGTCGTCGTCATCGGCGGAGGGCTCGCGGGTTTGAGTGCCGCCTGCGAACTGGCCGGCCGCGGTGTGCGGGTCACTCTGCTGGAGGCGCGCAACCGGTGCGGTGGTGCGACGTTCTCCTTCTCCCGCGGCGGGATGCGTGTGGACAACGGGCAACACGTGTTGCTGCGATGCTACGAGCAGTACCGGAGATTCGTGAACACGCTCGGCTCGGGTGATTCGGTCGGAATCCAACGGCGGTTCACCATGCCGCTGATCGGTGAGCGCGGCCATCGGGCGAGTCTGCGTCGGACGGCCGCGCCTGCCCCGTTCCATCTGGCAACGACACTGGCGACCTACGACGTGCTCTCTGTCGTCGACCGGATGCGGGTGGCTGCCGGTGCGCTCGCGATACGGACGCTCGACCCGCAGGATCCCGAACTGGACGACATCAGCTTCGGCACGTGGCTCGGCAGGCACGGACAGAACAACGCGACGATCGCGGCACTGTGGAACCTGATCACCGTCGCGGCACTGAACTCCGATGTCGATCACGCGTCACTCGCACTGGCGACGAAGGTGTTTCGCACCGGACTGTTGGATTCGACCGATGCAGCGGACATCGGGGTGCCGGAAAGACCGTTGGACGCATTACACGTGCAACCCGCGCTGGACTTCCTCGCGACCCGCGGGGCGGACATTCAGCACAACAGCACCGTGCGGAGTGTGATACCGGAGAACGGGAGCTTCACGTTGCGACTGGACGATGCCGAACTGTCGGCGGACTCCGTCGTTGTCGCGGTCCCACCGGATACCGCTGCGGCGATGTGTCCCACCGCTGCGGGCCTGGCTCCACAGCGGTTGCGGAGCCTGGGGGCTGCGCCCATCGTGAATGTACATGTGGTGTTCGAACGTCCCGTCACGGACACGAGGTTCGTCGCGGTGCTGTCATCGCCGGTGCAGTTCGTGTTCGATCGGACAGCGCCTGCGGGATTGGGCCACGGGCAGTACCTCACGGTCTCGGTATCCGCGGCACAGCAGTGGATCGACGTCCCCACCTCGCGGTTCCGTGCGGTGTTTCTCAGCGAGTTGGCTCGGTTGTTCCCGGCCGCGGCCGGCACCGCGGTGCTGGACTTTTTCGTCACGAGGGAACGGCGCGCCACGTTCCAACAGGGTCCCGGAACGCGGTCGTTACGGCCACCCACGACAACGCCGGTGCCAGGGTTGGTGCTGGCGGGAGCGTGGACCGACACCGGGTGGCCCGACACCATGGAGGGGGCAGTACGCAGCGGCAACGACGCGGCAGGCGTGGTCGGCGAGCATCTGGCACGGCGGGAGGACACACGGGAGGTAGCGCGATGACGGCGGATGCGGTGACGTCGAGGGCCAACACGACACCGTCGGATGTGGACGTGCCATCGTCGTCCGGCTTGCCGGACGAAGCGGGAACGGCCCGGGAGCTGGTGGAACCCGGGTTGCGTGCGGCTGTGGAGGAACTGGACCCGGAGATCCGTGATGTGGTCAGGTACCACCTGGGGTGGGTGGACCGCTCCGGGAACCCGGTGACCGGTGGTGGCGGAAAGGCGCTGCGGCCCGCGTTGACGGTGTTGTGTGCACAGGCCGCCGGCGTCGATCCCGGCGCTGCCGTTCCGGGCGCGGTCGCCGTGGAACTGGTGCACAACTTCTCACTGCTGCACGACGATGTGATGGACGGCGACACCGAGCGCCGGAGCCGGCCCACGGTGTGGTGGCTGTACGGCGTTCCCACGGCCATTCTGGCCGGGGACGCACTGTTGACACTGGCTGTGGAGGTCGTGGAACGAAGTGGTGACCACGCGGGCACCAGCCGGGTGACCGGTGCCGTGCAGGAACTCATCAGGGGGCAACGACAGGACGTCGGATTCGAGCGGCGCCACGAGGTCGCACTGCACGAGTGTCTGGAGATGGCCGACGGGAAGACGGGCGCACTGATGTGCTGTGCTGCCGGTATCGGCCCGTTGCTGGCTGGTGCTCCACCGGAAACGGCGCGGACGCTGGGGCGGTTCGGCAGGGAACTCGGTATGGCGTTCCAGTTGGTGGATGACCTGCTCGGTATCCGCGGGGACCCCGCGGTGACCGGTAAACCCGTGCACTCGGACCTGCGAGCAAGGAAGAAGACGGTCCCGGTGGTGGCCGCGCTCAATTCGGGTACGACAGCGGGGAACCGACTCGCCGAGATCTACTTCGACGACGGTGCCGTGGACGAGACGCAGCTGCATCATATGGCCGACCTCATCGAACGGTCCGGGGCACTGCACTGGACGGAGCGGACAGCCGATGAGCACGTGCAGCAGGCACTACGGAATCTGCGTCGTGTCTGTCCACCGCCCGGTATCCACACAGCATTACACCAATTCGCCGCATTCGTCACGGAGCGTGATACATGACCACCGGATTCGCCGAGGAGCGCACCACCGGTACCGATAGCACCCTGCTCGCGGCTGCGCGTGCTCGCGAGCATCTGTTGTCGCTACAACATCCGGATGGTTGGTGGAAAGGAGAACTGGAAACCAACGTCACCATGGACGCCGAGGATCTGTTGTTGCGGGAGTTCCTCGGCGTGCGCGACGAGAGTGTGGTCGCAGCCACCGCACGGTGGATCCGTTCACAACAACGCGCGGACGGGACCTGGGCCAACTTCCGTGATGGTCCGGCCGACCTTTCCAGCACTGTGGAGGCGTACACCGCACTGCGGCTTGCCGGTGACCCGGTGGATGCGGAGCATCTCCGGCTCGCTCGAGAGTACATCCTGGACAATGGGGGGATCGAACACACGAGGGTGTTCACCAGGATCTGGTTGGCGTTGTTCGGTGAGTGGCCCTGGGAACGCGTCCCGGTCCTGCCCCCGGAACTGGTGTTGTTGCCGTCCTGGTTCCCACTCAACATTTACGACTGGGCGAGCTGGGCGAGGCAGACCGTGGTCCCGCTGACGCTGGTGAGTGCACACCGTCCGGTGCGTCCACTCCGCATCAGTGTGCAGGAGTTACGCACCCATGCCGAGACTCCTCCAGCTGCCTCGGTCGCGAGCTGGGACGGAGTGTTCGAACGACTGGACCAGGCACTGTGGCTGCACGAACGGAGTCCGCTGCAACCGTTGCGGGCTGTTGCCGGTGAGCGCGCCGAGCGTTGGATTCTCGAACGGCAGGAAGCCGACGGGTGTTGGGGCGGTATCCAACCGCCCTGGGTCTACTCGATGATCGCGTTGAACATCCGGGGTTACGAGCTCGACCACCCCGTCATGCGCCGCGCATTGTCCGGACTGGACGGGTTCACCGTCTGGGAGCAGACTCCACAGGGCATGGTGCGCAGGCTGGAAGCCTGCCAGTCACCGGTCTGGGACACCGCACTCGCGTTGAACGCGCTGCGCGACGCGGGCAGCCCCGGTGACGACCCTGCCTTGTTGCACGCGGCCGAATGGGTCATCGGCCAGGAAATCACGACACGGGGCGACTGGGCCGTGCGCAGGCCGCGGGTGCGCCCCTCGGGCTGGGCATTCGAATTCGCCAACGAGAACTATCCGGACACCGATGACACCTCGGAGGTCGTGCTGGCGCTGAGCAAACTCTCCCCGCCGCAGGGTGACCGTCGGGTCGCCGGCGCGATCGAGCGTGCGACCCGGTGGTTGGACGGTATGCAGAGCGCAAGCGGCGGGTGGGGTGCGTTCGACGCCGACAACACGCGCACGCTGTGTGAGAAGGTGCCGTTCTCGGACTTCGGTGCGGTGATCGATCCACCCTCGGCGGACGTGACGGCGCACATCGTCGAGATGTACGCGGTGCAGGGCAAGGCGGACCATCGTGTCGCACGTCGCGGCATACGATGGCTGTTGCGGCATCAGGAGCGGGACGGTTCCTGGTACGGCCGATGGGGTGCCAACCACATCTACGGCACGGGCGCCGTGGTGCCCGCATTGTGCGCGGCGGGTTACTCGCCGCGGGACAGAGTGATCCGCCGGGCGGTCGACTGGGTGCTGGCACACCAGAACCCGGACGGTGGCTGGGGCGAGGACCTGCGCTCCTATGAGGACCAGGAGTGGGTGGGGCATGGCGTGTCCACCGCCTCACAAACCGCATGGGCACTGTACACACTGGTCGCCGCGCGCGAACTCGGAGAGGCGACGCGCCGCGGAGTGGACTGGTTGGTCGCCCGACAGCGCGCGGACGGCACCTGGGACGAGCCGCAGTTCACCGGCACGGGTTTCCCCGGCGACTTCTACATCAACTACCACCTGTACCGCTTGGTGTTCCCCCTCAGTGCGCTCGGAAGGTATCTGGAGGTCAGAGATGCCGGATCGGGATAGTGACGGGTTACTCGTCGTCGCCCCGTTGCGGATCGAGGCGCGTGCGCTCCGGACCGGTCTGCACCCCGATACCGTGGTGCACGCGGGGCCACGAGCGCGACATGGCTCACGGGTGCATGCTGCGGCGCGCACCGTGGGTGGTCCGGTGGTGATCGCGGGAGTCGCCGGCGGGCTTCGCTCGGACATGTCGCCGGGCGATCTGGTGGTGGCCGACCAGTTGCGCTCGACTCGGGAGTGTGTGCCGCTGCCGGCCGTCGCGTTGTTGGTCGCGGCCCTGCGCCGGGCGGGACACACGGTGCACACCGGCCCGGTCGTGGAGTCCGATCACCTGGTCGACGGCTCCGATCGGGAGCGACTCGCGGAGAGTGGTGCGATCGCGGTCGACATGGAATCCGCGTGGCTGGTGGAGTCGTTGGGCAGCCGTGGTGCCTGCGTGGTGCGGGCCGTCTCCGACACGCCGCACCGGGGCGTACGAAGTCCCGCCGTGTTGCGCAACGGCAGGGACGCCCTGTCCGCGCTGAGTGGTCTCGGGCCGATCCTGCGGGAGTGGGCGCGTGTCCGGGCTGATCGGAATGTGCTGCTGGCGATGCCACGGTCGTTCTGCGCGGGCGTGGAGCGGGCTATCGAGATC
>Ga0079226_10000405_pt1 | contig 29674 bp, 33 predicted proteins | sample Poulit2014_FD_76345 | JGI IMG/M metagenome (GOLD analysis project Ga0079226, IMG submission 76345) | Agricultural soil microbial communities from Georgia to study Nitrogen management - Poultry litter 2014 | ecosystem: Environmental > Terrestrial > Soil > Agricultural land | place: USA: Georgia...
ACCAATCTTCTTTACACAAAAATAAAAATAACAAGAAAAAGACGGTCAAGCAACTCAAATTAAGAGTTGGATTGATCGTCTTTTGGTATCTGAAAGTTAGTTTTTTCCCAGACACTATTTTTTTGCTAAAAGCCATCTGAAATCGGTTAAAATATAAGTAACAATCAAAGGAGAAAGATTATGAAAATTGCTGTTTTAACCGATAGCTCAGCTTACTTAACTAAAGAGCAACAAGAAAAGTATCATATCGATGTTTTGCCAATTCCAATTATGTGGGGCGATAAGACTTACCGTGATATGATCGATATTGGCTATGAAGAATTTTATAAAAAATTGGCTGATGAAAGTGAATTACCTTCAACTTCACAGCCATCAATCGGTAATTTACAAAAGAAGATTGATGAATATGTCCAAGAGGGCTACACCGATGTGATTGTAATTACCTTATCTAGTGGTATTTCAAGCTACTATTCTACTGTGCATAGTATCGCTGAAGCCGAAACTAGAATTAAGGTCCATCCTTTTGATAGCAAAATTACGTGTGCTGGTGAGGCAGATTATGCTATCCTTGCAGGACGCCTTGTCGCAGCCGGAGCAGACGTTGATTTAATCATGCATGATTTAACTGACTTGCAGAAAACAATGGATGTGCGCTTTATGGTGGACGATTTAAGCCACTTGAAGCGTACGGGCCGTCTTTCTAATGCAGCTAGTTTTGTAGGTGCTTTATTAAAAATCAAGCCGATTCTTTCAATGGATGTGCAAGCTGAAGGACACATTTCCGCAATTGCTAAAGAACGTCAAACCAAGCGAGCTTATAAGCATATCCAAACAGATTTTGATAATTTAACTAAGAATATGCCATATAAGATTCAATGCACGATTTTTGATTCGCTTGATCCAGATAAAAAAGCGGAGTGGGTCAAGGATTATCAAGCTAAGTTCCCTAAGTATGAATTCAATACTAGCATCATTGGCCCAGTCGTTGGAGTGCACGTTGGACAAGGAACTATGGCGATGATTTGGTGTCGTGAGTTGGATGATTATTTTGATGAAAATGGTCAACCCATCAAAGGAATTGACTCAAAAGAAGTCGTAGATAATGCGTAAGTAAAGAAATTTAATTACATATGCATGAAAGCCTTTACACATAAGGGCTTTTTTCTTTATAATAGGTGCAGCACAAAACTATTTGGAGATAAAAATTTTTACGAAAAGGATGAGAATATGTCAGATAAGAAATATGTCGGCAGTATTGAAGCCGGTGGTACTAAATTTATCGTAGCAGTACAAGATGTTGAAACTGGTAAGGAAGTCGCAAGAGACCGTATTCCTACTACCACCAATAAGGAAACCTTAGAAAAGACTGCAGAATTCTTTAAAAAGCACCCAGTTGATGCATTAGGCATTGGTACTTTTGGTCCAATTGATATTAATCCTAAGTCAAAAACTTATGGTTATATTTTGGATACGCCAAAGCCAGATTGGTCAGGTACTAATGTTAAGGGCTTCTTTGAAAAAGAATTAGGTATTCCTGTAGTAATGACAACTGACGTTAATGCATCATGCTATGGTGAATATATTGCGCGCGGCCGTGACGATTCTAAGAGTTACTTCTATGCAACTGTAGGTACTGGTGTGGGTGCCGGTATCGTTCAAGGTGGAAAGATGCTTGGACTTAACAACCACCCTGAAATGGGACACATGCTTGTCCGTCGCTACCCAGGTGATGATTATGAAGGTCACTGTCCATTTCACAACGATGCTTGTGTAGAAGGGATGGCAGCTGGTCCAAGTCTTGAAGGCAGAACTGGTATCCCAGGTGAAAAGCTTTCTCGTGATAATAAGGTCTTCACTTATTCCGCATACTACATTGCACAAATGCTCTTTAACGTTTACATGACTGCTCGTCCAGATGTGATGATCGTGGGTGGTTCTGTATTAAACGAAGACGATTTGACTAAAGTAAGAAAGTTTTTTGACGAATTTAACAACAACTATGTAGCTACTCCAGATTTAAATGAATTAATTGTTCGTCCAGCTGTAGCTAACAATGGTTCAGCTACCTTAGGCGACTTTGAATTAGCTAAGAATTTGCTCAAGTAAAAAACGAATCAAAAATAAATATGCAACAAAAAGGCTCAACTTGTTAAGAAAGACGTAAGGCGAGCCTTTTTTGACGTAATCGGATACAAATCAGTGTAATATTAAAAACATAGAAAACCTATCACATTATTTTCCCGAAAGGAGTCCTACCTATGAAAAAAACAGATAGTAGCTTAAAAGACAAGGTTATCGGAAAAGTGAAAGAGGTCGAAGGTAAAGTTACCGGCGACAAGGCTCGCGAAGTACAAGGAAAAGCTCAACAAGCTAAGGGTAAAATAAAGGAAAAGGCTAAAGAGTTAAAGGATGATCTTGAAGATCATTAAAATAGCAGTTTGTTTTATTAAACCTTACATGGAAAGAAAATAGGTGATCCTATGTTATATTGGATCTGGGTTTTAATAGTTGGTGCCATAATAGGACTAGCCGCTGGTTTCATAACTGGCAAAGGCGGGTCGATGGGCTTTATAGCTAATACGATAGCTGGGCTAGTTGGCTCAACTCTTGGACAAGCAATCTTTGGTGAATGGGGACCCCAAATGGCTGGCATGGCAATAGTGCCGTCCATATTGGGAGCAATAATATTGGTTGCTTTGGTTTCATTCATCATGAGTATTTTCAATCGACAAACTGAATAAAAACTTAATACTAAAAAAGGACATGCACTTGCATGTCCTTTTTGTTTCATGTGAAACTTTTTTACTTTAATTTTTTGTTTTCCGCATCTTTTTCAGTCTTGAATCTAGTTTTGATTTCTTCAGGCAAAATGCTTGGAACTGAAGTGTCATAGAATTCGTAAAAGATCGGCTTCTTATTTGAGTCGTTGCTTTTTGGATATAGAGCAAAATCTGTTTCAGAAAATGGTAAGCTAATGTTTCCGCGAATTGCGTTAATAATCTCGTTGATCATGTGCAAAATATATTTTCGTGTATCAGGGGTAAGCGACATAATTACGCGGCTAAAGCGAACAGTTCCCAGTAACTTATGAGCAGTTATTTGGAAGACGTCAGTAATATTCAATTCTTCAAATGATTGAAACATAGTGTCCCACAATTCGCCTCGTTGAATATCAGGAATTGTGTGATTGAAATCAATTAGAGAATGGCGCAAAGATCTGGCTCCAGAAGTAAGACCATCAGCTAAAACGAAACTATCGCGACCAACGCTCCAGCGGCGCGGATCGTGTTGCTGAACCATAGAAGCATTGCTTTTAGTAATTAAAACTCGCTCAGGGTGATCTAACATCGCTCCAATAATAGATCCTTCAGGTAGGTATGTCTTCATTTTAGGTAGGGCACGAACAAAGCCGGGAGAACGCCATACTTCACCAAAGAAGCCGGGACCATCAAAACTGATGGCTTTAATAATGCGATCCTGCAATTCAGGTTCAACGACACTTAGAGCATATTCTGCGTAGTTGCCGCCCTTTGAATGACCAGTAAGATAAATTTTATCATTAGGAAATTCTTCGGCCATTTCTCTAAGATAATCGGTGGCGACATCTTGACCATAGATTTTAGGCATGTAATTCATAGTCATATCTTCATTCCAGCCAATGATAGAACTATCGGTGCCGCGATAAACAATGAGAATAGTATTGGCATTTAGACGAAAAGTAGCGGCAGTAAATTGCAACGGATAAGGATCTTTTTCTAAGCGATTGGTCCAATTTAGGATTTCAACGTTGCCTAGGCGTGGACTTTTGGGTAAAAGCCAAATTTGTGCGCCTGTCTCATCGTGCATTTGTACTTGAAAAGATGGGAGAACGCGCAGTTTTTCTGCAACTTCAGCTAAAGTATGCCCCTTAGCTGATTTGTCTACTGGTAAATAAATTAAAGAAGAAAATAAAGAGGCGTCAACGCTATTAAAAGGCTTTTCTTTGAAGGTTAAGTCACCGCGCCAGCGTAAATAATCAAGAGTGCCTGACATATATATGTCCTTTCTGTATTAATATTGATGTATTTTACAGGATCTTTCTTCAAAAGAAAATCTCAAGCAGAATTGCTCGAGATTTAGTTAAGTCCACCGCGTGTGTAACTAATTCGAGTAATATCAGGATACTTGCGCAGTGCCATCACAATGTTGTTTTCATTAATTTTATTATTGATAACGCCATCGACGTAGAATACAATTCTTTCATCGCTAACATCTAGAATTTTTATATTGATGTTTTCAACTTTGTTTTCCTCAAGTTCCTTTTTTATCTTAGATAAAATATGATGCTGGTTAATGGCTTCAATTTGGATATTAAAGCGAACATGAGGTGTGATCTTGCTGATGATCACATCATCGTGGAAGAGCATTTGAATCACAAAGAGAAGGGCTGTAGAAAGAATTCCAATGAAGTACATGCCAGCCCCGATAGCCATTCCGATAGCAGCAGTTGCCCAGACACCAGCCGCGGTGGTTAAACCAGAAATTTGTTCTTTTCTAACTAAAATTGTACCGGCACCAATGAAGGAAATACCAGTAACGATTTGTGCGGCAATTCTGGAAGGATCAAGCGCAATATCGCGCATATTTAAAAGATCTGTAAATCCATACTTAGATACGATCATAAAGAGTGCAGAAGCAATTGCGACTACGATGTGTGTTCTGACTCCTGCGCTTTTTCGTTGAATAGCACGTTCATAACCAATAATCCCACCGCAAAAAGCAGCAACAATAATTCTAAGCAACCAATCTAATTCAGTTGGAATTGGTGCTAGAGTTTGCATAAAATCACTCCTTATTTCATTAAAACTACACATTCATTTTACCGTATAATCAGTGATTTGATAGTTTTGAAAACTTTTTTGAACTTTTTTGCAAAAAAGGCTTGCACAAGTCTAATTCATATGGTTTAATTAATACTGTTGTCGGGTGAGACAACGAAGAGTTGCTGACTTAGCTCAGTTGGCAGAGCACGTCACTAGTAATGATGAGGTCGGAGGTTCGAATCCTCTAGTCAGCATAAATAAACTCGTTAAGACATGGTTTAAACGCCATGTCTTTTTTTGTGATCTAAGCAATATATCAAAGTAAAAGTACGTTTTGCTATACCTTTCTATAAAACTAACTACAATGAAAGGTGAAGAAGGCGTTTTTTATGACAAAGCATTATGAAAAAGAAGTCAAAGAAGCAGAAAGTGTATTAGAGGATAAAAAATTAACTGATAGTGAAATCTCACAAGAGTTGATTTCCAAAGATAATCCAACTGAGAACGTTAAACCATCTGAGATTGATTTCTTGCGTAAAAAGCCATCTTTAGCAACTCAAATTGATTTTACCTTGTTAGGTGACCTTGCTGGATTGTCCAAGGAAGCTAAGGAAGAAGCAGCCGCTGCAGCTGAATAATGTTAATGAAAATAAATTAGCCATGGTTTAAGCACCATGGCTTTTATTATGCAATCACATATTTAATTTGTCATCTAAAGCCAATATGGTTAAACTAAAAATATTAATGCAAAAATATTTTTAGGAAAAAACTATGACAATTATCGAATTTAAACATATTAGTTACCAGGTAAAAGAAAAACAAATCTTGCATGATGTTTCTTTTAAGGTAGATCGAGGAGATTTTTTGACCTTGGTTGGACCATCAGGCTCTGGTAAAAGTACTATTTTAAAATTAACCGCTAATTTAATCAGCCCAACAGCAGGCGATATTTTTTATCAAGACAAAAAGATGGCGAAATACGATCCCGTCCAATACCGCAGGGAAGTCTCTTATTGTTTCCAGCAGCCGAGCTTGTTTGGCAAAACGGTAAGAGAAAACTTGATTTTTCCCTATGAAATTAGAAGGCAAGTCGTTGTAGAAAAAAGGATAGATGAGTTACTAAAACTAGTTGATCTATCTGCTGATTTTTTGGATAAGGACATAAATTCTTTGTCAGGTGGAGAAAAGCAGCGAGTGGCTCTCATTCGAAATATAGTTTTTCCGCCTAAGGTGTTGCTACTAGATGAGGTTACAACTGGGCTTGATGATGATAGCAAGGAAATAGTGCATCAATTGATTAAGCGAGTGCACGAACAAGGAACTACTATTATTCGAGTAACTCACGATCAAAGTGAGATTCAGACGGCCGGTCATATTATGCAGATTAAGCAGGGAAGGATCATCAAATGAAGAATGTGATGGTTAGTAATTTATCTTTAGTGTTGGCTTTTGCCTTGGTGCTGGTATCAATCGCGATCTCGGCTAAAGAAAAGCTGGGCTTAACTAAAGATATTTTAACGAGTGTATTTAGAGCAATTATTCAGTTAGTCATTATCGGCTTTGTGCTGAAGTTTATTTTTCACGTTGATCAGCTGTGGTTAACAATCGTTTCGACCTTGGTCATCATTTTTAACGCGTCCTGGAACGCTAATAAACGTGATCCTAATCCGCACCGCAGTCTTTGGAATTCGATAATTGCCGAGGCCATCGGCACCTATGTGACGCTAGGTTTGCTGATTTTTTCAGGGGTAATTAAGCCCATCCCGATGCAGGTGATTCCAATTACGGGGATGATTGCCGGTAATGAAATGGTGGCGATCGGCTTATGCTACAAGGCATTGCATGATAGTTTCAATGATTTGCATCAACAAGTTTTAGAAAAATTAGCTTTGGGCAGCGATATTAAATTGGCATCGATGCCGATCCTGCGTCGGAGTATCAAAACTGCGATGCAGCCAACGATTGATTCTGCCAAGACCGTGGGCTTGGTTAATTTACCAGGGATGATGTCGGGCTTGATCTTCGCAGGAATTAATCCAGTTTACGCGATCAAGTATCAGATTATGATCACATTCATGTTACTGTCGGCGACAAGCCTTGGTGCGGTGATCAGTGGTTATTTAGCCTATAAAAATTATTTTAATGAACAGATGCAGCTGCGATGAGAAGGCCTGAGTTTAAACACCAGGGCTTTTATTTTTATCTAAAAATTCGCTACATTTTATTGATTAATTGCCGGAGAAAACACGGGATTTTAATCCCGTGATGAATCCGGCCTTTTTTAGTTTTTTTGCTTGTTCCCCCCTTCTTTCTTAATAAGAAAGGAGGGAACAAATGTGCTAAAAGGGATCAAATTAAGACTCTATCCTAATAGAACACAACAAAACCAGCTTGAGCAGATGTTTGGCAATGATCGTTTTGTTTGGAATCAAATGCTGGCCATGATGAATGAGCGCTATCAGAATAATAAAGCTTTGCCTTTTTTAGGTAAGTTCAAGCTGAATTATCTGCTTAAGCCGCTTAAAAAAGAATATCCTTTTTTGAAAAACAGCGATTCTTCAAGCTTGCAGGTAGTTAATGAATTCCTAACTCAATCTTGGAAGAACTTCTTTCAAGATAAAACTGGTCAAATTGGCAAGCCTCGTTTTCATTCACGCAAGTATCTGAAAAAGTCTTATACGGGCAAGTCAATCATAAAAACTGCAGGTAAAAGGTACTTGAAGATTCCTAAATTAGGCTATGTCAAAACCAGCAAGAATAGAGTTTTGCAAGATGTTAAGATTAAGCGTTATACGGTCGTACTTGAACCAACAGGAAAATATTATTTGTCTCTACAGGTAGAAATATCTGAACCAGAGAAGTACAGCTTAACTGGCAAACAGGTTGGGATTGATGTTGGCGTGGCTGATTTAGCGATTCTGTCTAATGGGCTAAAATATCCTAGTTTTGACAGTTCTTATTTTGAAAAGAAAGCCAAAGTCTGGCAAAGAAAATATGCTCGTCGCAGACATTTAGCTAAATTATTAGTTTTGCAAGACAGGAATAAAAAGGTGCTTTGTCCTAGAAGCTTAGAGAGTTTCACTAATTGGCAAAAAGCGCAAAAGTCAAAAGCTAAGTGCCAAGCTAAAATAGCTAATCAGCGCAGAGATTATCTGCATAAACTAACTACGCATTTAGTTAAGCAATATGATGTAATTGCGATTGAAGATTTGAAAACCAAGAATCTTCAGAAAAATCATCATTTGGCTAAGTCAATTGCCAATGCTTCATGGCGGATATTCAGACAAATGCTAGAATACAAATGCGAATGGTATGGCAAGAAACTAATTGCAGTTGATCCCAAGAACACTTCCAGAATTTGTTCAAAATGTGGCTATAACAGTGGCGCTAAGCCATTAGAAATTCGTGAATGGACTTGTTCTAAGTGTCAAACCAAGCATGATCGAGATATTAATGCGGCAGTTAATATCCTGCATAAAGGAAGTACAAAGCTAAGTGGTCAGGGACTGGCCATGGTAACAAGCTGAGTTCCGTGAGTTAGGTATTTGACTAGTTCAATGTAAGATCCTAAACACTACTCAGTGTTCCCAGAAACCCGGCACTTTAGTGTCGGTGTAGTTCATAGAATCTGTCTATAACTCTACACACAGCACGAATCTGATCTTAATTACTTTTTTATACATGCTTTAATCTTGTTAAAAGTTAAATACATCGTGTATGTGAATTTTAACGAGGTATGTATGAATAAAATAGATGAATTTTAAGCATGTAAAAGATGCAGATGCAATTGTTGTTGGTGCAGGAAGCGGAATGTCACGCGCTACCGGTCTTGCTTTTTGGTATGAAGATAGTCCGTTATATATGGACAACATGAAATATTTTGCTAAAAAATATGGCTTTAATGGTTTATTCCAAGGTTTCTATAATCGTTTTGAATCTGAAGAAGAGCACTGGGCATTTTTGCTTGAACTTTACAAGATGATGAATGAAATCCCACCACAGAAGCCGACTTATGAATATTTGAAAAACTTGATTGGAGATAAACCTGTTCATTATGTAACTACTAACCAAGATTTCCAAATTGACCAGAAGCAGATCAACGCCTTTCAAGATTTTATTCAAAAATATGAAGATAAGAAGTTAGTCGTACTTGAACTTGGAATTGGCCCACGCAACCAAATGATTAAGGTTTCAAGTATGCAATTAGTTGCAGTTGACAGAAATAGTCGCTACATTACGATCAACAAAGGCGAGTTGAATATTCTAGATATCATTGCAGACCGCAGTATTGGTTTTTCTGCCTCAATTGGTGATGCATTTAAGGAAACCATGACTGGTAAAAGTCATGGTGCTACAACCCAAGGTCCAACTAAGCCTCAACCTAAACCAGAATTAACACCGGAGCAAAAGGCTGAACAAGGTAAAGTTATGCAGCAATTTTATCCTGACTACATGGTAGATAGCGGCATTCGTCCTAGCAGTTTTCCAATGTATTTGACCATTGATCAAAAGCATCCGTCATACTTGCATACGGTGCAATATGGTCAATCAATGATGTATTCAATCGGGATGCCGCAATTGTTCACTGCTTTACTCAAGATGGCAATATTATAAGGTGTGTCTCGGTCTTGATAAGAGCAAAGATGAGGTTCACGGCTTTTACGTTGATCCAGGTACTTTTACCGCTATTGAGGATAGCAACGATGCGGGAGTTGGCTTTTCACAAATTAGCATTGAAATTCCAAACAATGGTGATGGTGCAATTTTAGTGCCAAAGAAAAACTGATCGACGTACGCTTTATACGTTGGGAATAATTAAAGATGCTTTTTTGAAATTAGTTGATGAAGAATCATATTCTAAAGTTAATATCGTGCGGATCTGTCGTGAGGCTGGGATAACGCGATCAACATTTCATGTGCATTATTCCTCGGTGACTGATGTCTTGAACGATGTGCTAAATGGTGCGTTGTTGCTGACGGAGACAAATCCTGTCCCATTTTTTGCTGGAAACGGGAAATCGCTGGATTATCTGAAAAGCAATGAATCGTTAGTACCGGCCTGCCAGCGGATTGGGGATGCTGGTAAATATCAAAAATTATTGATGGATCCCGATTTGAGCGAATACATCATTGGCAGAATCGTAGTGAATGAGCGAGACACGGTTTTGCCAGCTGTGATTGAAAAAACGCACCTTCCAAGAGAAGATGCGGAAACATTATTTAGATATGTGATTCATGGTTCGTTTGCGGTTAACCGCGCGCATAATTTTGTGAAAGATGAGAAATGGCCCCATGATGTCCAGATGTTGAATGAGTTTGCGGAAGCTGGGTATGAGCGGTTGAGTAGGAAGTAGAATAATAAAGATACATTGAGGTGACTTGATGCATCTTTTTTTGATGTGTTTAGAAGAAAGAAGCGTATATTTTAAGTAATAAGTTTTTATAGTAGGTGAGTAAATGGTATTACATATAGGTGTTTCGTATAAAACGGGACCTCAGGCTAAAAAAGAAGCACAGGAAATTTCTGATACATATTATATTTCTGAAGATGATGATTCTTCGAAAAATTATTTTATTGCAACCCATTTAAAAGATGGAAAGAAAAATTATTTTAATCAAGCTGGAATTTTTAAACCTGCTGAAAATGAATGCATTATTATTTCAAGTAATACGAAATCCAGAGGGATTAACTATAATCCATGGGAAGATGAGTTTAATGAAGATGTCGGGTATATAAATTATTATGGTGATAATAAAAGACCTGACACAGATCCTGCAACTACACGAGGGAATAAATATTTGTTGGATCAATTTAAAATTAGTCATGATCCTAATCCCGAAGTAAGAGCTACTGCTGTTCCTATTGTATTTTTTGAAACACGTAAACAGGGAGAAAGAATTTTTCATGGATATGGTGTGATAAAAAATGTTAAATTGGTAACTCAATACACAGGTAGTGGGGCAGATAAAGCATATTTTTCCAATTATTTATTCACTTTCTGTGTATTCTCAATGAAAAAAGAACAGGAAGGCTTTGATTGGTCCTGGATTGAAGCGAGAAAACAGGCAGCTAAAGATAAAAATTTTCTTTCTTTAGCCAATGCACTAGCTCCTAAAGAATGGAAATTTTGGATAAGGACTGGAGATTTAGAAAAAGTTCGCCGGAAGGTTTATGGAAGAAGTACTTCTAAAAAAGAGGAGCAACTGCCTACACCTGGTTCTGCAGATGATAAAATTTTGAATCAAATCTATGAATATTATCGTAAGAAAGATAATTCAAAAGCTCATAGTGGAGATTTTGAATTTGAAGGTCTAGCTAAAGAAATTACACGATTAATTATTGGGGATGCATGCCATGATGGTTGGGTAACTAAATCATCTGGTGATGGTGGTTATGATTTTGTTTTACGAGTAGATATTGGAACTAAAGGCATTAGCCAAGTTAGACAGGTGGTATTAGGTCAAGCTAAATGTTACCGACGAGATCAGCGTATAACAGGAGAAGCCGTTGATAGAGTAGTTGCTAGGTTAAAGCGTGGATGGATCGCAGCATTTGTGACTACATCTTTTTTCAGCGACCCAGCTCAACGCGAAATACTGGAAGACGATTATCCAATCATGTTAATTAGTGGTAAGCAGGTTGCACAGACCGTAAGAAAATATATCTATGAGAAAAATATAACTCTTCAAGAATATTTAGATTCATTGAGTCGCGATCAATCTTTTAAATCACCAGAAGATATTCTGAAAGAAGAGTAGCTAAATGTTTTATCCATTAATTATTTCTCAAATGTTCTACAATAGACTAAAAAGAACAAAATTATAGGAGGATAAAAAATGCCATGTACAACAATTTTAGCCGGTAAAAAAGCTACGGCTGACGGCTCAACTTTAATTGCCAGAAACGAAGACTACGGTCACGCCTTCAATCCTAAACGTTTCATCGTCGTAACGCCTGACAAGCAACCTAAAGATTATCAATCAGTAACTTCTAAGTGCAAGGTGGATTTGCCTGACAATCCTATGCGTTATACCGCTGTGCCAGAACTTGAATCAACCATGAAGACCATGGGCTGGTGGGGCGAAGCCGGCATCAACGCCGCTAATGTTGCAATGAGTGCCACCGAAACCAGCACTACCAATTCACGTATTTTGGGCGTTGACCCAATGAACAAAAAGGGAATCGGTGAAGAATTACAAATGAAATTGCAAAAGGCTAATGATCAAACTGCAAAAGCTACTTATGATGCCGCAATGAAGTGTTTCGGTGATTGTGTCGAAACTGGTGCATTGCAAATTAAATTGAATTATTAAGCTTGAAATTAAGAAATGCTCGCCGAAATGGCGGGCTTTTTCTGATAAGTTTTGTTTTATTGGATGAACAAAACTTATCTTTTGTCATAAAAGCAATGACAGAGGATAATTATTGTTTCACTCTTTCAAAAAACAGCTATATTTTGCATTTTGCCTCTGTATAATCTCAACTAACAAATCTAAAAGTTAATGAGGGAATATGATATGAAAAAATTACTGGTCAGTGTTTTGCTTTTATTAATGCTGACGTGGGTTAAAGGAGTAAAAAATGTTCAAGCTGCGGTTAGTGACAAGTTTATTGAGATTATTTTTAACGACGGTAAATCAGAAAAAGTCGAGAGTGGTCAGCTGGTGCACGTTAATGTGGAGCTTGCTTCTGTTCAAAAAGACAAGTTAAAAAGCGATGTTCCACTGACTATTACCTGGAGCGGCTCCGATAAGGTACAGGCGAAAGGAATTAATAAAACTAAAGATATTATCGTTAAAGACGAAAACGATAGTGAACAAAAAGTTGGTACCTATACTGTTGAAGCAGATCGTGTATTAATAAAATTTAACGACAATATTGAAAAGTATAATCATCTTGTAGGACGGCTTGCATGTGATATTTTAGTTCATAATTCAACTGATGATAAGCAGGAAATAACTGTACACGCAGGAGAAATTAAGAAGGCAATAACAGTTGATCCTTCAGATAAAAGTTCACTTCTTGCTGAAGTAACTGGCAAATTGAATCAACGTCAAGATAGTATTTCATGGGAAATAAAAGTAAATCCTGACGAAAAGGAATTTTTAGGACCTATAAAAATTTTGAATGAACTGCCAGAAGGCCTAGCTTTTGATAAAAGTACAGTAGGAATCGAAGCCGATGATGTTTTTGTCAAATTAGGCAAAGAAGAAGTTAAATTTGATCAAAATAAGTTGTTGATTAATTTAAATAATAAGGGTTGTTCACACAGAACTTTTACTCTTAAATATAAGACGAAAATTTTAGATCAAAATGCGACTACCAAGATTAATAAGATTCAATTGGAATATCAGTTGAAAGATGATGATAAGAGAAAAGGCAGTGTATATGAAGGGAGAATTCTAAATGGTTTTGATGCAACTTTTGTGGGGATCCGTAATGAGAGCGATGACGAAATGGTACGACGCAAGACTCTTGAAAAAGCTGAAAGAGATAGAGGATTGTCCTTGCTGTTCTCGAGATTAATCAAATTATTAGATAGTGAAAAAGAAGGCCAATCAAAAAATAATAAAGATATTGAACCAGTTAAGATATTATCTAAAACAGCCGAACCAGCATCTACATTTGAAGCAGCTAAGGAAGTAAATCCTAAAGGATTAAGCGGCTTTGACAAGAAAGAGCAAAGTAGTACAAATAATGCGCATACTAAATTAAGTGAGGATGACGCTGATTTAGATGAAGATGATGATATTAAAGATTTTTCAACTAAAGAACATTCATCTAAAAGCCATGCTACTAAACTGCCACAAGCTGGTGAAAATAGAAATGGAATTTTAAGTTTCGTGGGTGTATTCATTTTGATAGCAGGAATGATAGGGTTTAAAAATAAATTTTTAAAATAAAATAGATTTAATTATAAAATTCGGATTTTTGATAGATAAAACCTGATCTTTCACGTATTATGGAGTTATAACTTTGTATCATGAAAGAGATATAATATGCCATACTCAATTTCAGAAATTATTGTTTTATTTTTTACGTATTCTTTTATTGGCTGGCTATGGGAAACTTGCTACTGTTCAATCAAAGATCATCATTATGATTATCGTGGCTTTCTTTTTGGAACATATTGTCCAGTCTATGGATTTGCAATTACGACTATTTTAATTTGTACCAAAGATGTACAAGATAACTTATTTCTTTTATTTGTAATTGGATTTATTGTTGCAACAGTCTTTGAATATTTTGCTAGTTTCTTTCTTGAAAAAGTCTTTCATATAAAATTATGGGATTATTCTCACTTATGGGGAAACGTTCAAGGAAGAGTAGCTCCAATCATTTCGCTCTTTTGGGGAATTGGAGTGGTGTTACTGGTAAAATTTGTGCAGCCATTTGTTCAGGATATTATAAACATAGAAGAAAGAGATACTCATGGCTGGTTAGCCGTAGGTATTACGATTGTAATGGGACTCGATACAGTCTTGACTATGATCAGTGTAGAAAGATTCCATACTACCACCAAGATGTGGGATGACCATATCGATCAATTCATTGAACGCGTAAGAATCAAAGTTGAAAGCAGAATGCCTGAAAAAGGTAAGTTAAAAGTTGGCGATTGGCATCATTCAGTAATGCAGCACTATAATGAATTACAGCCATATAAATTAAGCTGGAACCATAAACGTTTTCTTAAGAGTTTCCCTAAGTTAAAAGTACTTGATGCACCAAAGTTTATGGAAATTAAAAAAGATATTTTGAAAAAAGAAAATTAGATAGCAAAACAGGCGACTCTTAATTGAGTTGTCTATTTTTTTAGTGGAAAGTGGTATAAGAAATACCAAGAACAAATTTAGGAATGATACAATCAAACATATGAGTTAGAGAAAACGAGGTTAGGTTATGGATACTGCTTGGCAGAAATTCAAAAATAATATTCCTTTGCGCAGGTTTGTAGTATTTTTGATCATTGTTGCTTTTCTTTATGAAATGCGTGCGATGATGAATACGATTTTGTTAACGTTTATTTTTACATATGTTATTGTGCATTTGATTCACTTCGTACAGCGTTATGTTTCTAAAATGCCAACCGGCGCAATTGTTGTAGTGACGTATTTAATTATTTTGGCACTACTTTATTTTGTCGTTACGGTTTATATGCCGATGTTGGTTGGACAGATTTCTAAGATGGTCAAATCCGTAATGGCATTTTATGAGACGAATCAGTCATCGCGGTTAATGTCGTATGTAACGCATTACATTAGCAAAGGTGAACTTGTTACACAGGCAAAGCGTGCCATGACATTTGCCTTTCATACCGCTACTAATATTGGTACGTTGACGATTGCAACATTCATGTCGCTTATTTTAAGCTTCTTTTACACCATCGAATTAAAGCAGATGCGAGAGTTTTCAAGTTTATTTGTTAAAAGCGGCTACTTAAAATGGTTATTTGAAGATATTCGTTACTTTGGCAAAAAGTTTACTAATACTTTTGGTGTAGTTTTAGAAGCACAATTTTTTATTGCAATCTGTAATACAGCCCTTACCATGATTGGTTTGGCGATTATGAAAATGCCACAAATTGTAGCTTTAGGCTTGATGATATTTATCTTAAGCTTAGTACCAGTTGCCGGTGTGATCATTTCGCTGATTCCATTAAGTATCGTAGGGTACTCCGTCGGCGGCATTCGCTATGTGATTTATATTTTTGTCATGATCATGATTATTCATGCAATCGAGGCGTATGTGCTAAATCCTAAGTTTATGGCCAGCAAGACAGAATTACCGATCTTTTATACTTTTTTAGTACTTCTTGTAGCAGAACATTTTTGGGGTACATGGGGACTAATTGTAGGAGTTCCGATTTTCACTTTTTTATTAGACGTTTTAAATATCAAACCTACTAAAAAGGATAAGAAAGCTAAATTAAAATGAGAGTACTACTTACAGGCGATAGCATTATTGCTCGATATGAGGGAAAAGCAGAGCCACATATTAACTGGAATTTAAAGCAGATATTGCCTGAGATTCAGATTGAAAATACTGCGGTTTCGGGAATTAATTCAGGAGCATTTTTTGCTCGATTAAATGAATTAGTATTGAGCGTGAAAAAGTGCGATAATTTGGTGATTTTATTAGGAACAAATGACTTGGCAACACATAAGCAGGTTCCGCTAGAGCAATTTAAAAGAAATATGGAATTAATTGCCTCTGCGGTTATTTGTCAGTACTATACGCCACATGTATTGCTCATTTCTCCGCCAGCAATAGATGAGCAGAAGCAACATGTACGCAATAATGAGTTGGTAAAAAAATATGCGAAAGTGGTTGAAGAGATAGCAGAAGAATATCATTTTCATTATGCAGATTTGTGCCAAGCAATGATTGATGCAGGCGATTTAAGCGATATTTCTCGGGGAATAAAAAATGATGGCTTGCATTTTGGTGATAAAGGATATGGAATACTAGCAAGTTTGATTAGGCGAGAATTGAAAGAAATGTAAAAAAGCAAGGTTATCAAATATAGATAGCCTTGCTTTAATTTTTATCTAACTAATGCCCAGATGAGACTTCCGATACCAATGATGGCGAGAAAAGGGATTAATAAGTATGCACAAAAAATAAAAATCAATCCTGCCATAATTAGGAAGCCGAAAATTTTAATTAAACCGATTCCCAATTTGAAAAATAGCCAAAGTAGGAAAATTACCAATAATAATGAAAGCATAATTATACCTCTAATTTCTATGATTAATATTTTACTACTAGCAGAATATTGTGGACCTTAAGCTTTTATAAAATTTAGTTACCGTTAACAATAGATCAGACATTGAAAGCTCTTACAGTGATGACTATATTTATTTGATGTAAGCGATTTAAAAGAGAGAAAATGAGAGGGAAAAATGAAAGAAGAAAAGTGGGCTTGCCTACATTAGCTAGTAGTGTAATCTGGATGATTAGTTTGGGTTATTTAGGTGTGCAGATTGCCTTTACTTTGGAAACTTCTCAAATGAGCAGAATTTTTCAAACTTTGGGTGCAGATCCAACTAAACTTGGTTGGTTCTTCATTCTGCCACCGTTAGCAGGGTTGGCAGTTCAACCAGGGATTGGATCTTTGTCAGATCGGACATGGATTCCTAAAATTGGACGTCGGTTACCGTATTTATTAATAGGAATGATTTTCGCTGTTTTAACTATGGTAATTTTACCTAATGTGGGCAGCTTTGGTCTGGGATATGGTTCAATTGAAGCATTGATATTCGGTGCTGTGGCTATTGCTGTTCTTGATGTTGCTTCGAATATGGCCATGCAACCATTTAAGATGATGATTGGTGACATGGTTAATGATGAACAAAAGTCATATGCTTATGGTATTCAAAGTATGCTTTCAAACTTTGGTGCCGTAATTGCTGCATTCTTTCCATTCTTATTAACGACACTAGGTGTTGCCAACACTGCCAAAAAGGGAGTAGTGCCACAGTCAGTGGTTATTTCATTTTATGTTGGTGCAGCAGTTTTAGTAATTACTTCATTATTTACAATTTTTAGAGTTCATGAATATGATCCAGAAACTTATGCTCGTTATCATGGCATTAAGGAATCTGATAATCAAGAAGGTGGCGGCTGGATTAACTTGCTAAAAAAGGCACCAAAAGTATTCTGGCAAGTTTCATTAGTTCAGTTCTTCTGTTGGATTTCTTTTCAGTATTTATCAACATATGCTACGGGCGCAATTGCAGAAAATGTTTGGCATACAACGAATGCTTCTTCTGCAGGCTATCAGATTGCTGGGAATTGGTTTGGTGTATTAACAGCTGTACAATCAATTGCAGCAGTAATTTGGTCATATGTATTAGCCAAGGTGCCTAATAACCATCATAAATTAGGCTATGGTTTAAGTTTATTACTAGGAGCCATTGGCTATACTTCAATCTTTTTAATTCATTCACAAGGAACGCTGATTCTATCTTTTGTATTGATTGGTATTAGTTGGGCAGGGATGAATACTTATCCATTGACGATGGTTTCTAATGCCTTATCAGGCAAACATATGGGGACATATCTAGGCTTGTTCAATTGCTCAATTTGCTTACCACAGATTGTTGCTTCACTGCTTAGTTTTATTATTTTTCCAATGGTAGGAAATTTCATGCCAGCGATGATGTTAATTACTGGGATTTCAGGCTTTTTAGCAGCTTTGTCGGTAATTGGAATTAAAGAAACCTATGTTAAATGAAAATAATTAAGGTAAAAAAGGTGAGATAGCGCATAGCTATCTCACCTTTTTATTATGATATTCATCATGTTAAAAATTATTTATTTGTTTTGATCTGAAAAAATTAGTCCTTAACAACGTCCTTAGCGTTCAACCATTGACTCTTGTTGATCTTAACGATCTTCTTGCCGTTAGTCTTCTTAACTGCTTTAGCAGTGAAAGTTGAACCCATTGAAACTTTCTTAGCAGTCTTCTTACCGTTAGCGTTTAAAACGTTAACTTTTTGATTCTTGGTGTCTTTTACAACAACGAAGATCTTGTCGCCTTTCTTGATTGAAGGGTTAGTAGGAACAACTTCTGAAACACCAAGCTTTGGAGCAGTGAAAGTAGCAGCTTCACTAACTGAAGCACTAACACCTAATAAACTCATTGAAGCAACTGCAACTGAAACAACTTTAACTAATTTCTTTGAATCAAACATGATCCTATAATAACGTTTATGCCAAGTTTTAATTATAAAAAGTAAAAAATAAAAAAACAAAAATTTTTGTTATAAAAAATCCAGGTGCTTATTAAAACATTTGGATTTAAGTCTTAATCGGTAAAATATTGCAAAATATCTTCTTCAGTTAAAGTCTTTTTGTCTTGTCCATTAACATCTAAAACAATTTTTCCACTATTTAGAATAATAGTGCGGTTGCCATATTTAATGGCATCCTTTAATTGGTGGGTAATCATGATGCAAGTTAAATGTTCTTTTTTAACAACCTTGTTGGTTAATTCTAGGAGTTGCCGACTGGTATTTGGATCTAGAGCAGCAGTATGTTCATCAAGTAAAAGGAGTTCAGGCTTTTTGATAGTCGCCATCAAGAAACTGAGAGTTTGTCTTTGACCGCCAGATAAATTGCCGACAAAAGTATTTAACCGTTCATTTAATCCATTGGGTAGTTGAGCTGTCTCACGCTTAAATTCTTCTAAATGCTGGTCCAATCCACGTAAATGCAATCCACGTTGTTGCCCGCGTTTAGTAGCCAGCAGTAAATTTTCGGCAACGGTCATTCTAGGTGCAGTTCCCATTTTTGGATCTTGGAAAACCTGTGCAATATATTTTGCCCGTTTTACCTCAGATAAATTAGTTAAATCGCGCTCTTTTAAAATAATTTTCCCGCTAGTGGGAAAAATAGAACCATTGATAATGTTAAGTAACGTAGACTTCCCGGCTCCGTTAGTTCCAAGTAGGGTGATAAAGTCACCATCGTTTATTTTTAAATTGATATTTTTAAGAATATTTTTTTCTTCGCTAGTTCCAACGTTGACTGTGGTAGTGATATTTTGTAAATCTAAAATTGTACTCATGGCCTAGTCACACCTTTTTTCAATAATTTACGAGTATGAAATTTCTTTTCAAATAAAGGCAACATCATGCAGATGGCTAAAATAATTGCTGAAATCAACTTGAAGTCGTTGGTGCTGAAACCAAGTTGCAATACTAATAATAGAATCAAACGATAAATAATGCTGCCGATGACTACGGCAATTAGTCGTGCTGTTAAAGATAAATTGCCGTAAACCACTTCACCAATAATAATTGCAGCTAAGCCAATAACCATCGTTCCGATTCCCATATTAACATCGGCATAGCCGCCATTTTGCCCTAATAATCCGCCGGCTAAACCAATTAAACCGTTAGATAGCATTAGGCCGAGAATTTTCATGTTATCGGTATTTATGCCTAATGATTGAGCCATTTTTTCATTATCACCGGTAGCGATAAAGGCTTGTCCAAGATCGGTATTTAAGAAAAGTGCTAGCAATAAAATAATAAAAATGGCGAAAAGTAATCCAACTACAATAGTAGGAAAATTATCGGGCAATCTTTGTAAAAATTTTTCGTTCAGCAATGTAGCTTTATTAAGCAGGCCGACATTTGCTTTCCCTAAAATACGTAAGTTGACAGAATAAATTCCGGTCATAGTTAAAATCCCAGCTAATAAAACGGGAATTTTGCCTTTGGTGTAAAGCAGCCCAGTAATTAAGCCTGTGAGCATTCCACCTAAAAAAGAGAGGATAGTGGCGATAATTGGATTAACGCCATGAACTAGTGCGCTGATACAGATAGCTGCACCAAAAGGAAAAGTACCCTCGACGGTCATATCAGGGAAGTTCAGGATTCTAAATGTTAGGAAAAGTCCAAGAGCCAATATTCCCCATAAGAGCCCTTGACCAATAGTTGAAGTAATTAAACTCATTTGATAATTCTTCCTTTCTTTTGTGCGGCAGATAAAACAGAAGCTGGAATATGAATATTTAATTTCTCTGCAGTTTTAGCATTAATTACTGTTTCGTAATGAGTTACTCGTTTAACGGGTAAGGTTGCCGGATTTTTACCGTGCAAAACTTGTCCCGCTATTCTACCAGTTAAAATTCCCATGTCGTATTGACTAACACAGCGAGTTGCTAGTCCGCCTGATTTAACCATTGTATCTGCGGCAGGAAAGACCGGAATCTTCACTGCGTTTGTTGCTTTAAGTAGCGTGGCAATTCCTGAAGCTACGGTGTTATCAGTTGGCACATATACTGCCTGAACTTTTCCAGCTAAGGTTTGAGCGACTTGTTCGATATCATTGGTAGAAGTAATGGTATAAGGTGTAACATTTAGACCTTGTTTCTCTGCGAGCTGTTTAAATTCTCGATATTCTGAAGTAGAAGAATCATCGCTAGAAGTATAAACAACGCCAACTTTTTTTAGATCAGGCATAATAGTTTTCATTAATTTAAGTTGAGCCGCAATTGGTTGTCTGTCTTGAACCCCAGTGATTTTGCCACCAGGACGAGCTAAACTTTTGACTAGATGTGCACCAAGAGGATCGCTAACAGCTCCCATGATTACCGGTGTATCTCCCGGAGTATTGGCTAAAGACTGAACTGCTGGCGTAGCGATTCCGATAGTTAATGCGGCATGTTCCCCGATAAAGCGATCACCCATTGATTTTAGATTGCTTTGGTCGCCTTGGGCATTTTGAAAATCAATTTTAATATTTTTACCTTCAAAATACCCTTCTTCTTTGAGCCCTTGAATAATTCCCCGATGAATTTGATCTAAAGCAGGGTGACTCATAGTTTGTAAAATTCCTACAGTTGGTTGTTTTTGTTCTGCTTTTTCTTGGTTTGTTTCAGAAATGAAAGCCACAATCAAAAAAGCAAAAAGAGCAATAAGCGTTCCAATTAATCTTTTCATTTTTAAACCTCAAACAAAAAAGCATTTCCTCTTGACGGGAAATGCTTAAAACAAAACCCGCACGTTTATTTTCCGTGCGGGTAATTTTCATGAAGATTTACCAGCACAGACGCGATCGTATGAGCCGCATCTGTACCTTAAGCGTGCAGAAACAACTCTAGTGCTGGAATTGCCAACGATTGAGTACTACATTCTTAAACATGATAAATCTTCCTTTCGTCTAAAATACTTGTTGCTCAAATTTTAAAGAAAGGTGAGAAAGATGTCAATTATTTTTTTCTTAATGATAGCTGGTATAATTAATACCCAGCTATAAAAAATAGAAGGGGATGACTTCATTGCGCTATCAACAAATTATTTTCGATGTAGATGATACGATCATCGACTTTGCTGCTACGGAAGATTTTGCTTTACACAGCCTTTTCAACGTTCATCACTGGCAATTAACGCCAGAACTTCAACGCCAATATCATGCCTATAATCAAGGATTATGGCGCAAGCTTGAACAAGGTGAAATAACCTATGAAGAACTAAGTGAGATGACTTTTCACGATTTTATTAAGGAGCATTTCGGTTTAGAAATTGATGGTCAAAAGATGATGAATGAATATCGTTCCTACTTTGGTGAAGCCCACCAATTGCTTCCCGGAGTAGAAGATACTCTTAAGTTTGCTAAAAAACAGGGCTATAAATTAACCGTTTTAAGTAATGGCGAAAAGTTTATGCAAAATCATCGCTTAGAATTAGCGGGCGTGAAAAAATATTTTGATTTAATTGTTACTTCGGAAGAAGCTCATTATTCTAAACCTAATGTCCATGCCTTTGACTATTTCTTTAGCCGCACGGAAATTGGTCCTAATGATACGGTCTTTTTTGGCGATGGTTTACAATCAGATATTTTAGGAGCTGAAAGATATGGCTTTGACAGTATCTGGTACAATCACCGTCATCGTAAAAACACCTTGAATTTACATCCCAAGTTTGAAGTGGAAAATTATCCTGAATTTGTTAAATTAATGCAAAATGATTTTGAGAAGAAGTACTAATCGTTGTACTTCTTTTTCTTTAGAATAATTGCCCAAATAATTGTCAAAATAGCCGCAATTTTGATGATAATCCAGAAGCCGTTCATATTGGTTCTGCCAGGTAAGCCACCAATATTCATGCCCCAGATACCGCTGATTAAAGCAACGGAATTCAGATATTTTATTAAGTGATTCAAATGGCTGTCCATCATGGCGGTGAATAAGCCACTGATTGAATTTAATAGATCCGTATAAACATGGATCATCTTAGTCAGTTGCGCTTGCTTAGTCATTAAACTGGCAATGTCGGCAGAGGAAGCAAGTTGATTCTTTTTTAGATATTCACCAAAAGAGCGTAAGCTTTCTGTTTGATCATCTAATGTGTGTTTGAGGTAGACTAGTTCTCTAGTTAAGTCAGTAACTTTTTTAAGTTCTTTAGTTTTAGTTGTTTCACGTGCAACGGAATCTAAGTAATCTATTTTTCTTTTGACAGCATTTAGTTTTTGGTTGATATGATCAAGCTGACTAAATAAATTAGCAAAAATAGCAGAATCTAAATCCCATTGGCTGGTTAATTGTTTAATATCGGAAGCAGTTAAGTTGCTTTTCAAAATTAAGAAAGATTTTTCAGGCATATTATTCACCTCACATTGATTATTTAGTTTAAGATTATCATGTGAGTAGTTATAGACAGATAAGATTAGCTTGAAAGCAAACTTTTTTAGAAAAAATTAAGGAAAAACATATATGGAATTACATTCAATTACAGATACTTATACTTTGAACAATGGCGTTAAGATTCCCGTAATCGGCTTCGGTACTTGGCAAACTCCAAGTGGTGAAGTAGCCAAGGAATCAGTTTTAGCCGCATTGAACGCTGGCTACCGTCATATTGATACCGCTGCAGCTTATGGCAATGAAGAAAGTGTTGGCGAAGCAATTAAGAAGAGCGGCGTTAATCGTCATGATTTATTTGTTACTACTAAGTTGTGGAACGCGGATCACGGCTATGACAAGACAAAGAAAGCAATCGACACTAGTTTAGAAAAGCTTGGTCTGGATTACTTAGATATGTATTTAATTCATTGGCCAAATCCTGCTAACATGCGTGATCATTGGGCAGAGTTAAATGCCGAAAGCTGGCAAGCGATGGAAGAAGCTGTCCAAGCTGGTAAGATTCGTGCAATTGGTGTGTCTAACTTTAGAAAGCATCACTTGGATGAATTGATGAAGACAGCAGAAATTAAGCCAGTTGTTAACCAGAACTACTTAAACCCAAGCGATTTGCAACCGGAAGTTACTGCAGCAAGCAAGGAATACAATATGCTTAATGAAGCTTACAGTCCATTAGGTACAGGTGGTTTGCTTGGTAATGAAACAGTAGGTGAAGTTGCTGAACATTATGGTAAGTCTCCAGCCCAAGTGTTAATTCGTTGGTCGCTGCAACATGGATTTTTGCCATTGCCTAAGTCAGTTCACCCTAAATATATTGCAGCTAATGCAGATGTATTTGATTTTGAAATTAGTCCAGAAGACATGGCCAAGTTAGATGATTTGCGTGGAGCAAGCAAGTTGGCTAACGATCCTGATCAAGTTGATTTTTAATGAAATTAATTAAAAAAGCCGCCCAGAGGACGACCAGTTTTGCTACTTAAAGTAGTTCTTTAGAAGATCTAAAAGAAACTTAAGCAGTTTTTTCACGTACTTTGGAGGTACGACGAAAATAAAGATTATAAATTGACGTGTATACAGCTGGTTACTGTACGTCGACGTGTGGCTCTGCTATTGCAGGGCTTTTTTGTTTAAGGTGAAAAAATGAAGAAAATTACAATTGGAATATTAGCTCACGTTGACGCGGGTAAAACTACGTTATCAGAGGCTCTGCTTTATACAGCAGGAAACTTGCGCAATTTGGGCCGAGTAGATAATGGAGATGCGTTTTTAGATACTAATTCGCTTGAGAAAAAGCGCGGCATTACGATTTTTTTACATGCTGCTAAACTGACGACTAAAGATTTAGATGTTACTTTATTGGATACCCCAGGGCACGTTGACTTTGCGGCGCAGACTGAGGAGACGCTTGGCGTACTAGATTATGCCATCTTAGTGGTCTCAGCTACAGATGGTGTAGTTAGTTACACTAAGGCGTTATGGCGACTGCTCCAGCGTTATAACGTGCCGACCTTTATTTTTGTTAATAAAACTGATATTGCGGGTATTGATCTCAAGCAGGTTTTAGCTGATATTCAAGAGAATCTTGATCAGGGATGCATTGATTTTAATAAGATCGATGATGATTTTTATGAAAATATCGCTACAGTTGATGACGACTTGCTGGAAAAATATTTAGATGGACAGGCAATTGAAGTGGCTGATATTCAGAAATTGGTTTTACAAAGACAGGTATTCCCTGTGTTCTTTGGTTCAGCATTAAAGCTTACTGGCATTCCTGAATTTTTAGCTGGCTTAGATCAATGGACGAAAGAAAAGGCATTTGGTTCAGACTTTAAGGCAAGATGTTTCAAGATTTCCCATGATCAAAAAGGTGAGCGTCTATCATGGTTGCGGGTTTTAGGTGGCAGCTTAAAAGCTAAAAGCATGCTGGGTGATGAGAAAATCAACCAATTACGCAACTATAACGGCGCCAAGTTCAATGTGGTGCCTGAAGCAACGGCCGGGGATGTTGTAGCAGCTACTGGTCTAAAAGATACTTATTCCGGTGAAGGAATTGGCACGGCAGATACGCACGCGTTCTTTAAGCCTGTTTTGACATATCGGGTAAATCCTGGTGAGCATGACATTCATGAATGTTTAAAGGCGTTGAAAGTTTTAGAAGATGAAAATCCGCAATTACATGTAACTTGGTCAGAACATTTACAAGAGATCCATGTCCAAGTAATGGGAGAAATCCAGTTAGAAATATTAGAGCAGCTTTTGCAGGAGAGATTTAGTTTAGCAATCAGCTTTGAACAAGGCAATATTTTATATAAAGAAACAATTACTAAACCGATCGAAGCTGTCGGACACTTTGAACCATTGCGCCATTACGCGGAAGTTCACCTACTCCTTGAACCAGGTTCCGAAAACAGTGGCATTATTTTTGAAAATAAGTGTGATTTGGAAGTTCTAACTAAAAATTGGCAGCACCAAATCATGACAGCATTAAAGTCTAAGGAACATTTAGGTGTTTTAACCGGCTCGCCAATTACAGATATGAAAATTACCTTGATCGGTGGGAAGGGCAGTCTAGTGCACTCAGTCGGTGGTGACTTTAGAGAGGCGACGTATCGCGCCATTCGTCAGGGTTTGATGGAGTTGAAAATTAGAAATGAGCTGCAGCTGCTTGAGCCTTGGTATGATTTTCATTTAGAGGTTGAGCAGGATCAAGTGGGCCATGCTTTGAATGATATTCAGCGGATGCATGGTAAGTTCGATACGCCTGAAAATAATGGAAATCGAACGATTATTAATGGATCTGCACCAGTTAGTGAGATGCGAGATTATGCGACTGAAGTGCGTAGCTATACTCATGGTCAGGGAATATTTGAATGCGTAGTCAAAGGATATTTGCTATGTCATAATGCGGATGAAATAATTGCAGCGAAAGATTATGATCCTATGTCTGATTTAGAAAATACACCAAACTCTGTATTTTGTTCTCATGGAGCAGGGCATACAGTAACCTGGGATCAAGTGCCGCAGACCGCACATTATCCTTATAGTTACCCATTAGATTAGAGAAAAATTCTTGCGTAAACTGAAATATATGATTACCTGTGAAAGAAATTTCATTTTGCCCTGTAAATAATGAAAGACAACCGCTTACATAGTAAGATAAAACTATGATAGAAAGGTTGATATTAATGACTACAATTCCTTTTAAAGCCGTAGCAGTTGATATGGACGGAACATTTTTAACAGAAAAAAAGACTTTTGATCACGAACTATTTGGCAGAATCCTAAAAAAATTACAAGCAAACAACATTCCATTTATTTCAGCAACGGGTAATCAATTAATTCGTTCACATGAATATTTTGAAGAATTTACTACTGGGATCGATTATGTTTCTGAAAATGGTGCGATCTTAGAGGCAGATGGCAAAGTATTTAAGAGAACGGCAATTGATTATGATATTGCGCAAAAATTATTGAAATTCATTCAGACTGAGTATCCTGAAGCCATCATTATGGTTAGTGCACAACACCACTGCTATATTTTGAAGAGCATGGATCAAGCAGATAAAGATGATATTCGCATTTATTATCGTAAGGTAATGGAGATAGATCAATTTACAGATATCGATCCAAGTGACGCTATTCTAAAGGTTTGTTTGACTGATGATGATGAACTAGCTACTGTGATTCAGAATCGCTTTAATGAAAAATATGGTGATTATATTCGTGGTACTAGCAGTGGCAATATGACGATTGACTTAGTGCACAAGGGCATTAACAAGGCTAAGGGCGTTGCAGATATGCTTAAGCACTATGGTATTGTTCAAAAAGATTTGATTGCGTTTGGCGATGGTGAAAACGATATTGGGATGCTGGAAGCATGCGGTTATAGTTACGCAATGAAGAATGCCAATGAAAAGACTAAGGCGGTAGCGAAATATGAAGCACCATCGAATGATGATAATGGTGTGCTGAAGGTTTTAGCTAAGTATTTGGAGATTGAATGTTAGAAGATAATGTACGTTTTTGGCAATTACTAGATCATTTGATTAATGATTCAAAAATAGTAATTGATGGCCCGAAGGGAAGTAGGCATCCACGCTTTCATGAAACTGTTTATCGTCAAAATCATTAAAAAGCATAGAAAAAAGCTTGAGCAAAACGCTCAAGCTTTTTTGGTCTTAATTATCTAATTAAAACTTGTTCTTGTCCAAAGCAACTGGAGAATCTGGCTTTTCGCCGTTGATTAACTTCAAGTTGTTGTCAAATGCTTTAACAACCATGTTACGTACAGCGTGAGTGGTGTAGAAGGCGGTGTGTGGAGTTACCAATACGTTTGGACGATCAATTAAGTCTGCCAAGCGCTTGTCTGGGAATTCTTTACCTTCCCAATCCTTGTTAAATACACCAACTTCGCCTTCGTAAGTATCCATAACGAAGCCGAAGATCTTGCCTGAGTCCAAACCACGAATTACAGCATCAGTGTCAACAAGTGGACCACGTGAGCAGTTTACAATTACAACGCCGTCTTTCATTTCTGCGATTGACTTGTCGTTGATCATGTGAACGTTAGCTGGTACATCTGGTACGTGAAGTGAAATTACATCAGCTTGCTTGTACAAATCGTCAAGTGAGTCAACGTAGTAACCCTTCTTTTCAAGTTCTGGGTTCTTGAAGATATCGTAAGCAATAACCTTTGCGCCGAAACCTTCCATAATTCTCATAAATACTTGACCAATGTGACCAGTACCAACAACACCGACAACTTGGTCACGAACTTCACGGCCGATAGTTGGTGCCCAACGTAAATCACGTTTAGCCATCTTTTCGTCCATGCGCTTGTCTTGACGTAATACACGTGCAGCTTGAATAGCAGCATGTTCAGCAATAGCGTCTGGTGAGTAAACTGGAACATTAGTAATTTCAAAGCCAAGTTCTTTAGCCTTGTCCATGTCAATGTTGTCGACACCAACGTTACGTAATGACATCTTAGTTACGCCAGCATCTGCCAAAGCTTGAAGAGTATCTGCAGTGTAGTCTAATTGTTGGTAAACAACAACACCATCTGCACCCTTAGCAAGCTTTGCAGTTTCAGGAGTCAAAAGCTTATCAGTGTAATCAACATCGATATCCTTGTGAGCTTCCTTCCATTCGTTCAAGAATGGTTCTTCGTCTTTACGAATAGCGTAAGCAAAAATCTTTGTCATAAATTCAACCTCCGTAAAATTTATTAGTATGACCATTCCTCATTATACACTTCACTTTGCTCAACAAAACACAAAAGATCTAATTTTTTTGAGAAAAATCTATAATGAAAGAAGAGGTAAATAATCATGAAGTTAAATCAAAAATGGCTTAGTCAATTGCCAATAGAGAGAATTATTTCGTGTGAATCTGTGCATGGCGGCGACATGAATGAAGCTTTTAGAATTAAAACTGCTAGTAAAACTTATTTCATGAAGGTGCAGCCGAAGAAGCCTGCTTCCTTTTTTGATCATGAAAAAAGAGGACTAAATGAAATGACTAAAGCTGGGATAAACACTTTACAAGTTTTAACTAGTGGTCAAATTGAAGGGGATGCATATTTACTTTTAAACTGGCTGGACAGGACCAGCGGAAATCAAGCTGATCTCGGAAAAATGGTTGCAAAAATGCATCAGTATCATCATGAGCAATTTGGTTTTGGCGATACTTATCGAACTCGAATTTTGAAAAAAGACAATCATTGGAATTCCAGTTGGATAGATTTTTACGTTAATCAACGCTTGACGCCCGAAGTTGAATATGCCAAAAAAGTGGGTCGCTGGAATGATTATCGTGAAAAACATTTTCAAAAAATGGTAGCTGCTTTTAAAGATTATTATGCAAAAAATGAAGTTCAGCCCAGCTTGTGTCATGGTGACTTGTGGTGGGGCAACGTGATGTTTGCAAAAGAAAAGCCCTATCTAATTGATCCAGATGCCGTGTATGCAGATCGTGAATTTGATTTAGCGATGACGACAGTTTTCGGCGGCTTCAATGATGAATTTTATGCAGCATACAATGAAGTTTATCCTTTAAAACCAGACCTAGAACGGCGTCTTAACTGGTATCGCTTCTATTATCTTTGCATGCATTTAGATTTATTTGGTGAAGAATATGGAGGAGAAGTTGATTATATTTTGAGCAATTTCTAAAGAATTTATTAAGAGAAAAAATAAATAGTGACGCTATGTCAGCCTGCTGATATTATATACTCATAACAAAAATACAACGCAACAAATATAGAGATAAGTTGCAAGAAGGTAACAAATCTTCTAATTCCTTATTAATACATCCTATTGGACATATATTGATTCATACATTGGGTATTGCTTTTACTGGTTGTCCCCTGTGCAACCATAAAAGTGAAGATTGATAAAAAGTCCATTCCCTTTTTGCGAAAGTGAGGAATCAGGCTCCCCTGCAGTATCTCTAGCGTTGAACGTTTTGTTAATCTTGATAAATCATTTTCGCAACATTAGTGATGAGTAGGCTAATGTAAAAAATCTCGTTATTCTCATTCAACACAACTCCCTTAAAAGGATTAGTTTAGAAAAGTCATCTAAGCTAATCCTTTTTCTTGTGTGTCGGGCATGACATTTCATCTAGTCTAGTGAAAGTCTAGACCACGGGTGGTTGTCGCCAAGTGTAGTGAACCACAAGCTGATAGCGGTGACGCTATGGGTGAAGGAAGTG
>Ga0079226_10000406_pt1 | contig 29648 bp, 20 predicted proteins | sample Poulit2014_FD_76345 | JGI IMG/M metagenome (GOLD analysis project Ga0079226, IMG submission 76345) | Agricultural soil microbial communities from Georgia to study Nitrogen management - Poultry litter 2014 | ecosystem: Environmental > Terrestrial > Soil > Agricultural land | place: USA: Georgia...
CGAAGATCACCGAGGGAATGGCGGCCAGCAGGTCCACCAGGTAGCCCAGCACCTGTGCCAGCCGGCGCGGGGCGTAGTGGGAGATGAACAGCCCGATGCCCACGCTCAGCGGCACCGCCACGATCAACGCCAGGAACGAAGACAACACCGTGCCGAACACCAAGGGCGCCACCCAGGCCCAAAAGCTGCGGTCGAGCATAAAGTCGACCTCGGCCAGCGCCCCTTCGTCGGCAATCAGAGCGGGCCAAGCCCGGTACAGCAGAAACAGGGCGACGGCGGCGAGCGTCACCAGGATCAGGACGCCGCTGGTGGTAGACAGTCCAGCAAAGATCTTATTGCCGAGCCGGCCCGTACCCGAGGCGGGCGGGCGAGTCTTCTTCGCCGTCGTCGATTCTGGGGTCTGTGTCAGGGTCACTGAGCCTCCATCCGGGCTTGGACACACCTACGGGCCGTACCGGAATCGAGATCCGGTACGGCCCGGGGCTGCTCACTTGGCAGCGGAGATGCTTTCGATCGCGGCTTCCACCTTGGTGCGCAACTCACCGGAGATTGGTGCCGAACCGGCCACGTCCGGGCGGGAGGCGCGCTGCTGGCCCTCCTCGGAGGCCACGTAGCTCAGGTACCCCTTGACCAGGGAGGCGGTCTCGGCCGAGTCGTAGGTCTGGCAGGCGATCGAGTAGGACACCAGCACGATCGGGTAGGCGCCGGAGGCTTCGGTATCGCGAGCCAGATCGATCGTGAGGATCGTGTCGGTGGCGTCCTTGGCCGGCGGGGAGACGTCCACCACGCTGGCCGCGGCCTCCGGGGAGAACGGCACGAACTCGTCCCCGACGCCCACGGCGACCGACCCCAGGTCCCCGACGCGGGAGGCGTCCACGTAGCCGATGGTGCCCTCGGCCGCCTCGACGACGTTCAGCATGCCCGAGGTGCGGGAGCCGGACTGGGTCCCCTCGATCGGCCACAGCCCGGAGGGCTCGTGGGTCCACACGTCGGGGGCTGCTGCCGAGAGGTACTCGGTGAAGTTCTCGGTGGTCCCCGAATCATCCGAACGGTTCACCGGCACGATCGGCATGTCCGGAAGGTCCACCTCCGGGTTCGTCTTGGCGATCGCCGGGTCGTTCCACTTGGCGATCTCACCGGCGAAGATCTTCGCGATCGTGGCGGGCTTGAGGTTCAGGTGCGTGTCGTTGAGGCCCGGGAGGTTGTAGATCACCGCGATCGGGCTGATGTAGAGCGGCAGCTCCAGTACGTCGCCGCCGCACCGCTTCTTGGCCGCTTCGAGCTCCTCCGGTGAGAGTGCGGCATCCGAACCAGCGAAGTCGACGGCGGAGTTGAGGAATTGCTCAACTCCGGTACCCGAGCCTGTGGGTGCGTAGGTGACGGTGGCTCCCGGATTGGCCTCCATGAATCCGGCGACCCAGCCCTGCACGGCATTGGCCTGCGAACTTGCGCCGGAACCGGCGATCGTCCCGCTCAGGCCGTCTCCTTCGGCCCCTTGGGATGCTCCGCCACAGGCGGCGAGGGTCAGGGCCACGGCGCTGAGGGCGGCGGCTCCCGCCACCCGGCGGCTGAAAGCACTCTTCACGTTCGTTGTCCATTTCGTCCGGTGCGGTTCTCGGCACCCGGTCGATGAGACTGTCTGGCTCGACCTGTCTGATTCGACCGGAGCAACCATCACTGACGCTAGGCACCGGAAGTAACCTGACCAGTGCGTCCAGGTGAACAACAGGTGAACGTTGGCTGCCGGGAGTTCTCTCGACTGCGGTCGTGCCGCGTTGCGCGGCGCGCTGTTGGTCTGGGAGGCGCGGCCGAGCGCGCTGCTCACTCCCACCCGAATCGCCCTCTGCCCCTGCCGCGGCGCCTCCAGTGGTGCCCCTTAGAGTGGTGTAGCCCGCCCGGTGGCTGGCCCCGGATGGGGCGCGGTCACCGTGGTGGTCCTTCGAGGAATCTCCTACAACCCACTCGAAAGGACATCACTACGATGACCGCTCCTCATATTGTCGACCCTTCTGGCCTTCTAGTCGAAGCCTTGGCCGATGCCTCGCCGGATCTGATGCGTCACTTGTTGCAGACGATGATCAACGCGTTGCTCTCCGAGCACGCCGATGCGGTCGTGGGCGCTGAATGGGGCAAGCCGGCGCCCGATCGCACGGCACAGCGCAACGGCTACCGCCATCGGGACCTCGATACCCGGGTGGGCACGATCGATGTCGCGGTCCCGAAGCTGCGCTCGGGGACCTACTTCCCGGACTGGTTGCTCCAGCGGCGTAAGCGGGCCGAGTCGGCGATGATCACCGTGGTGGCCGATGCCTACCTTGCCGGGGTGTCCACCCGGCGGATGGACAAGCTCGTGGGCACCCTGGGCATCAACTCGCTATCGAAGTCGCAGGTCTCGCGGATAGCCGCCGACCTCGACGCCCAGGTGGAGGCCTTCCGCCACCGCCCGCTGGGCGAGGCGGGACCGTTCACGTTCGTGGCCGCCGACGCGTTGACGATGAAGGTCCGTGAGGACGGTCGCGTCATCAATGCCGTCGTCCTGCTCGCCACCGGCGTGAACGCCGACGGGCACCGGGAGGTCCTGGGCCTGCGGGTAGCGACGTCGGAGACGAAGGAGGCCTGGAATACCTTCTTCGCCGACCTGGTCGCCCGCGGCCTTGCCGGGGTGCGCCTGGTCACCTCCGATGCTCATGCGGGCCTGGTGGAGGCGATCGCGGCGAACCTGCCCGGCGCGGCCTGGCAGCGCTGCCGCACCCACTACGCCGCGAACCTGATGAGCGCGTGTCCGAAGACCATGTGGCCGGCGGTGAAGGCGATGCTGCACAGCGTCTACGACCAGCCCGACGCCACCGCGGTGGGTGCCCAGTTCGACCGGCTCCTGGACTACACGGCCGAGAAGCTGCCCGAGGTCGCCGACCACCTCGACGCCGCCCGCGCCGACCTGCTCGCCTTCACCAGCTTCCCCAAGGCCGTCTGGACCCAGATCTGGTCCAATAATCCCCAAGAACGACTCAACCGCGAGATCCGCCGCCGCACCGACTCGGTGGGCATCTTCCCCACCAGAGACGCCATCATCCGCCTCGTCGGAGCCGTCCTAGCCGAGCAGACCGACGAATGGACCGAAGGCCGGCGCTACCTCGGCCTCGACGTCCTCGCGAAGTGTCGCCTCACCCCCGTCACCACCGACAGCACCGAGGAGGTGACCACGACCACACAACCTGCAATCGCCGCCTGATAACCAACGAAGGAACACCAAACAGTTACACCACAACCAGGGACTTGACCGCGCCTCCAGAGCGTTACCTTGTACTGCACCGCCCTTCTCCAGCGGTTCCGAACACTCGATCGCGCAGCTCTCACCCTTGAGTGCTGTGCCGTGTGGCCGAATCGCCGAGTACTTTGCGGAACGGTGACGGTCAGGTGTGAGTCTATCGCCGTTGTTCTGTGGTTCTTGGCCCGACGTATTGATCCCGACCCTGCCACGCCCGCTGCAGAGCCTGGCGCCAGCGCAACTCGACCCAGTTCGGCGACGCACTCCTTCAGCGAGAAACCGGTTCCCGATTTTGCCATATGCCTCTGCTTATGACAGAGTATGTGGCGGTGGTCTCGATTTTCCCATGGTAGAAACCGATTACTTGGAGGCAACGATGCCAAAGAAGTACTGGACTGGTCTTGCCGCGGTGGCCCTCGCTGGCCTCCTTGCCGCACCGGCCGCGGCAGCACCCGGGCAGCTTCCGATGATGGATTCGGGCGACGTTGGGGATGGTGGCGGAGCAGCGCTGCACTGGGACGACTCCATCATCCGGGAGTCGTTAGCCCACAACGACGGGTGGGGTTCTGCCGGGGGTGGGACGAGAGGCGGGTCGAACGCCGCCGAAGACCACGTCTGGACTGTCGAGACCCGCGAGGAGCTGGTCGACGCGCTCGCACGTGCCGGTGGTGAACCGTCGATCGTCGTGGTTTCCGGGCAGATCAATATGAACACCGTCGATGGCGTCACGAAGACCTGCCAGGATTACGCAGATCCTGAGTACGACTGGGAAGAGTACCTGGAGGACTACACCGCTCACCAGGAGTCTCGCGCGCGCTCATCCGCCAATCAGCTCGCCACAATCCGGCTGGACATCCCCTCGAACGTGACGATTGTGGGAGAGCCGGGCGCCGCTCTGACCGGTGCGCAGATAATGATCGACGGCCAGAAGAACGTGATCATCCGCAACTTGGAGCTGCGCGGTCTTAGCAACTGTTTCCCCGAACGAAACCAGGACGGGTGGGTGTCGGAGGGCTACGACTACATCTCCCTGATAGGAACGACGAACGTCTGGATCGACCATGTGACTATCGAGGGCCCCTACGTGCCAGGTGTCGCTCCCGAGACCGCGATGGGCTTCACCGTGCACCGGGTCGATGGCCTGATCGACATTACTGACGCCAGTGATCTGGTGACCGTCAGCTGGAGTGAGATCCATGGTGGAAGCACGTCGTTATTGCACGGCAACAGTGACACAAACACCGGCGACCAGGGCAAGCTGCGAGTCACGTGGCACCACAATTTGTTCGCTAATCTCGCCGAGCGTGCGCCGCGGGTCCGTTACGGACAGGTCCACGCCTACAACAACCTCTATGTCATCCCGGACGCCGCGCACTATGTTTACTCCTGGGGGCCGGGCGTGAGCTCCTCGATCTGGGTCAACGACAACGCCTTCCGGGCCGTTCAGAGCGTCACACCGGACCAGATCATCGCGAACTGGGGCGGTACCCACATTCACGTGGGCAAAACATTGTTCAACGGCGAATTCGTGGACGTCTTCGCCGAGTATAAGAAGGCAAATCCGGACTCCAGCCTGGTGCGGTACGACAATCCGGCGCCGCCCCACGTGCTGTACTACGACGACGTACGGATGGTGCCGGCCCTCGTCGGTAAGTTCGCGGGCGCCGATGCCTACGGCGACGCGTCCAGCGGGCCTGAGAAGGACACTACCCGGCCCGAAACGACCCTGGTTTCGCCCAGGACGGCAGGCCCGTTCAACACACTGAGCATCCAGGTCGACGCCGTCGACGATGTCGGGCTGGAGCGAATCGTTGCCAACGTCTACCGCGGCGAGAAGCTGGTGCGTAGCACCCAAACCGCTGCCGCCGGCGCGACAACGGCCAGTCACTCCGCCTCAGTGGACCTGCCCGACGGCACCTACTCGATCCGTTACAACTCTCAAGACACCAGTGGCAACGTCTCCCAGACGCACGAGTTCGTGGTCTCCGTCGACGGTACCGCACCGACCGTGACGCTCAGGACCGACGAACGATTCACCACAGGCGGCCCGCAGAGCTACAGCATGGTCAGCTACAAGCTCTATGATGCCCAGCGTGTCGATCGCGTTGCCCTCAACGGCACCAAACGTAACCTCAGCGACAACAACTGGTCGGACATCAACTTCATCCGACCGGGCCGGTACGGCGCTACCGTCGGCGAAAACACGCTTGTTGTCTACGACGACGCCGGCAGCTCCACCACCGTCACATTCACACTCACCAGTTGAACTCCCACCCGCCCACGGTACTGCCGTGCCCTAGCGCGGCTTCGCCGCATTCACGGAAGAATCGTCACCTATGCCGGGTCCACGCTTGCGCGTGTCGCACCAGCGACCAGCCGACGTCTTCGGCCAGGTACCTAAGGGCAGCGTGATGTTCACGGTTCACTGGCACTTGCCTCACGCGCACCGACAAGTTGCCCCAGATCTCGCCAGCGCAATCGATTGCAACGAGAAGTTCGCCGGTCGAGCATTCGCCCGCACGCCGGGCTTCTCCCCCTGGAACGTGCGAAGCCTTCTCGAGCGCTCGAACTGCACGTCCCAGCACAACTTAGGTTCGTACGCCGGCCATATGAACCCCATGGTGCCTTGCGATGCGCTCGGACCACAGTCCTTCCCAGACTCGGACCTCATGGCGATATTCGTACCCACCGATAGACCGTCTTCGCCCTCCGACGAGCGTCAGTACAGCAACACAACGGTCGAGTTCCTTGCGCTCATACTGAGTGAACATGACGATCCACAATCATCGACGGCGGCCCGCCACGTGCCATTCGACGCCGTGGCTGGCCTTTCTGACTGGATCGGCGGCAACCAGCCGCGACGCACCACCGATCTCGGCACCTCGACGCACGCTTCCCTGCCCTGTTACGCGCTTGAGCTTGCGATGAGCATCAGTACCGAGATGGCCCCGGCAAGCAAGCACTCCAGCAGGGCGGTGGCTGCGCCGAGAAACACCCTGCATGGACCGTTTCAATGAGGCGCAGGCAGCGTTCCGGACGCGCGGCTGGATGGTGCCGAGGACACAAGACCGCCGGATCAGTTTCGGCCTCAATAGCAGAATCGCACCGAACCGGCTTGAGGCCCGAAAGCACGGGCGTAGGTAACCAAGCACGCTTCGGGCCCCCGGTAGGTGAGAAGGAGTAACGATGGGACAGAGCAAACTGTGAGCGCCTCACGCACACTGCGTTACGACCGCAGTGCAACCGAATGGACAGAAGCGCTCCCGCTGGGAAATGGCAGATTGGGAGCCATGGTCTATGGCGGCACTGGAACAGAGCGCATCCAACTCAACGAGGACACGCTATGGACGGGCGGGCCGTACGACCCGGTCAATCCACTCGCCGCGCAGGCGCTGCCAAGGGTTCGTGCGCTCATCGCCGCGGGCCACTATGACGAAGCCACCGCACTGACAGATCACGAGGCGATGGCCCGGCCGCTGCGCCAATCTTCCTACTCGACCGTCGGCGACCTGGTGCTGGAGTTCGAAGGGCACCTTGACAGCGCACCCACGGAGCGCGTCCTCGACCTCTCCACTGCCATGGCAACGTCGCGGGTCTTCGCCGACAGCGTGACACACGTACGACGAACGGTTGCCTCGCCACGCGACCAAGTGGTCGCGATGCACCTCACAGCATCGACCGCGCGCGGGATTTCAGTACGCCTCTCATTCCGCTCACCGCTGCGAGACACCGAGGTGGTGGCCGCCGGGGATGAATTGGTGATGCGCGGACATAACGACCCATTCGGCGAGATTCCCGGGGCACTAACCCTGACCGCACGGACAAAGGTCGTAACGGTTGGCGGAACGGTCCGAACATCGGGCCCCGACCTGTTGGTCGATGAAGCCGATGAGGTCACGCTCTTGATAGCGATTGCGACCAGTTACAGCGCCCCAGGTGACCCCAGCGCGGACCCCGACGCCCTCACCGCGATGCACGTCGCGGCCGCGGCACGCCGAAGTTTCGACACGATCGCCCAGCAGACTGCCATCGATCACGGACGGCTATTCGATCGCGTGCGACTCGATCTCGGGCCCGACCCGGACGTTCCGACAGACGAGCGGTTACGGCGCGCACAACTCCAGGACGACCCGGGGCTCGCGGCGCTTTACCTAGACTTCGCGCGCTACCTCCTCATTGCCTCGTCCCGCCCCGGCTCGCAGCCAGCGAATCTACAAGGTATCTGGAATCCGCACACGAAGCCCCCCTGGGGTAGCAAGTACACGCTCAACATCAACACCCAGATGAATTACTGGCTGGCCGAGCCGGGCGCATTACCAGAACTGGTTGAACCGCTCGACAGGCTTGTGCGCGAGGTCGCTGTCAGCGGTGCGCAAACGGCGCGTCACATGTACCAGGCACACGGATGGGTATGCCACCACAACACCGATCTGTGGCGCGCGACCGCTCCCATCGACGGTGCCGGATGGGGCATGTGGCCACTGGGCGGCGCGTGGCTCAGCCTTCACTTGTGGGAACGGTACCGATTCGCGCCGGACGACGCATACCTCGCATCAATCTATCCATTGCTTCGTGGCTCGTGCGAGTTCTTCCTGGACACCCTGGTCACTGACGAGGGCACGGGGCGGCTCGTGACGTCCCCGTCATTGTCACCGGAGAACGAACATCCCTTCGGCAGCACTCTCGTCGCCGGGCCGACGATGGACGCCCAAATCCTGCGGGACCTTTTCGCGGCCACCAGGGAAGCGGCCAACACCCTAGGTCGCGACCATGACCTCGCGGAACAGCTCGTCCACGTGGCGCGAGAACTCCCACCGAACACGGTCGGCTCACACGGCCAACTGCAGGAATGGCAGGAAGACTGGGACGCCGATGCTCCCGAGCGGCAGCACCGGCACGTCTCGCACTTATACGGGCTATTCCCCAGCCGCCAGATCTGCCCTGACCGCACCCCGGCGCTCGCCGACGCCGCGCGCGTCACCCTCGAGGACCGGGGTGACGAGTCGACCGGGTGGGCCACCGCCTGGCGCATAGCGCTCTGGGCCCGGCTGCGTGACGGAGATCGTGCCCACCGAGTCCTGAAGTTGCTACTGGACCCGGAGCGGACATATCCCAACATGCTCGACGCTCACCCACCGTTCCAGATCGACGGCAATTTCGGAGGCGCGACCGCGATCCTTGAGATGCTCGTGCAAAGTGATGGCGAAGAAATCCGATTACTCCCAGCTCTGCCAAGTGCGTGGCCTTCCGGACACCTGCGCGGTGTGCGGACGCCGGGGCCCTGCACGATCGACCTAAGATGGTCAGCCGGCGCTGTCACCGCCGTCTCGATCACGGCCGAGAACGAGTGCCGACGCACCGTTCGATTTGGCACGTCGAAAGTGCAGCTCGCACTGGAACCTGAGGTCACGGTTACTGTCTGATCGGAAATCCCTACTGTGAACGTCTCGACACTACGGATGCCGGAGAATCGCAGGGGTGCGTTCCCAGGCTCCGGCACCCCAGGCACGCCATGTCCGACGATTCAGGGCATGGCAACCACGTAGGCCCCAGGAGGCCGCCCGAAGGCCGATCGATCCGTGCGCACGTAAAAGGAAACAATCATGACAAGACACCAATTCCTGATCGCTCCCGTTCCACACCGGTTGCGAAAGGAACTAGATGCTGACCGAGGTGTCGCGCGACCACATCCCGGTACTCCAGCTGTCGCACACGCAGCAGTTCGAGCAGATCGCTGCGGATCGAGGCACCGGATGGGCCGGCGGCCTCCAGCGCGTCCCCATAACCCACGTGGAGGATCTGGCGAGAGTCGAAGTCGGTGACCAGCTCGGCCAGTTCCATCTCCGACGGGCGCACGGGCGTACGGTCCACATCGGCGGAAACCTGGTACGAGGCTCGCGCTTGCACGTATGCCTGTCGCGAGACCTGCCAGATGGCTTCGAGCAGCTCAGGGCTATGTTCGGCAGCTACCTGCAGTGCACATAAGTAGGTGGTTCCCGAGGTCTTCAGGTGGATACTCCCGTCGGTCGCGGCTGTAGCCAGCGGGTAGATGCTGAACTTGTCCGATCCGGAGTGCAGCGAGATCTTATAACCACCGAGCTGTTCGGCCACGGCATGATGGGCTCGTAGATTTTCGCGCAGCTCTTGCACGTCGCCGAGAAATTCAACGCCCTTTTCGAAACCATCGACGTAGCGAGGAGCGAAGCCAATCCACTCCACACCAAGACGGCGAAGCTCCGTTGCCAAGTAGTAGTGCTCCACGTAGCTGGTCTGATATGCCGTCTCGTCGACAGCGATCTCCACTTCGACCTTTCGGGCCGCCGATGCCTGCAAGTGTCGATAAAGGCTCCGTGCATGGAGCACACACCGCCCATATTTCACCGCTGCGGCCAGGACCGCCTCCTCGGTGATCGTCACATCGGCGCCGTCAAGGTCGATCACGGTGCCCACGTAGCGCTTGCGAAGGGAGTCCGGGTCGTCCTCGATCTCCTGCCAGGGCAGCTGGGCCACCTGGCTGTGGTCGATACCCGACCGTACGTCGACGACATGGTCCCCTGGGTCCAGGGTGAAGGTGGTGAATCCTGCCTCGAGGCCGCGGTCGATACCCGCGGTGGTCTTGATGTGATCGCAGTCTGCCCCGAACGGCCCTTCCCAGCCGGCGGCGACGGCTCCAAAGGTCGCGTCATCCATGACCTGCTGAGCGCTACGATCGAGTCGGTCCATCTCCCGAATCGACTGTTGCGCCAGCACGGGCGTCACCGTGCCACCGTGTACTCGGAAGGCATCGACGTGACCAGGGGTGGCCAGACCGAGCCGGTCTCCGGTGCCGGCCGATGTCCCCTCGTTCCCGATCAACGCGGGCTGCAGGTGCGCAAACCGATCCCGCAGGACAGCAGCGTTCCCGGCGCTCAGGGGCCCTTCGAGCACCTGCCCACCGTGCCCCTCTGCTGCCACACCGTCGAAGGGGGCAAGCAGAGCAGCGTTTGCCGCCGTGATGCGCATGAGCCGCGCGCTCAGGTCGACATCGGCGCGGCAGAATTCGTTCTCGAGTGTCATGGTTTCTCCAGGTGTCGTCAGCGCAGGAGAGTCACCACTCCTGCAAGGTCAGTGGGTTCAGCGAGCAATCTCTCCAGCTCGGAAGAGGTCGGTACCGAGGTCGAGGTCAGAAATCTGTACGGGCTCGCCGCACCACAGTGACTCATTGGCCCCGATGCCTACGGAAATGGCACGCACGCCGTCGTCGAAACCGGCCGGACGGCCGAGTGGATCCTCCTCCGGACCACGAAACAAGTCCCGCAAGAGGATCGCATCTCCCCCTCCGTGGGACCCTTCGCCCATCGCGATAGGAACCTCACGGGCGCGCTCCCAATGGCGTTGCACCAACAGGCGCTGCCCTCGCGGGCGAAGTTCATCATCTCCGGAAGCCTCGGTGGCGGATGGATCTAGAACGGCGCGCCCCTGAGCATCGGTCTCGACGGCGCCGCGCTCCACCACCTCAAGCTCCGCTCGTCCACGCGTACCGGTCACCGAAACGCGGTAACCCTCCCACGGGGAATAGGCGTTCAACGAGTACGTCAGCATCGCCCCACGGCGGTAGTCCACCAGTAGAGCCATCGTGTCTTCGATCGTGATTCCGGCGGAGAAGACGTCCTGGTCACGGATGTATCCGTCGTGGTGCTCAGCCTGCAGATAGAGGCGCTCGAGACGCTCGTCCGCCGCCAGATTCAGCGACCAGTGATCCGTGTCGGCGGCTTCTGTTCCGCGTTCCGGCCGCGGCGTCTGCACCTGCCGAATACCTGCGGCACGGTCACCATAGAGGCGCAGACCGCCACGGGCATACACCCGGGTGGGTACATCGTCCAGCCACCAGTTCACCAGATCGAAATGATGGGCAGACTTGTGCACGAGCAGTCCACCGGAGTTGCTTTTCTCCCGATGCCACCGCCGGAAGTAGTCCGCACCGTGTACCGTGTCGAGAAGCCATTCAAAGTGCACTGCCGTGACGTCACCGATCTCGCCCTCGGCTAGGACCTGACGCAATGCACTGTTGCGCGGCGAATACCGGTAATTGAACGTCATCGTCACCTGACGGGCGCTGCGCTGCATGGCGTCAGCGATCTTCCGACAGCCGTGCGCATCGATCGTCAATGGCTTCTCGACGATCACATCTGCCCCGGACAGCAGGGAACGCGACACGAGGCCCGCATGGGTGTGGTCGGGACTGGTGACGATGACCGCATCGACCTGTTCCTCACCGATCATCCGCTCGAGGTCGCTCGGGACGTACCGTGCGGGCTGCTGAGCACCAGCAGAGACCACGAGTTCGTCGTAGTAGTCCATCCGCCCCGGGTTGGCGTCACACCAGGCCACCAGTTCGGCGACGTCGGACTGGTGCCCCAAGGCGGCCTTGATGTACATCTGAGCACGGTGCCCCACTCCGACCACCGCATAACGGCGGCGCGAGCCTCGAGTCATCTTCGTTCCCTTCCATGTGTCTGTGGTCGATGTGCGTTCGCTCGTCCTCAGCGGCGCCACGAGCTTCGGTGCGCTCAGCCATCAGCCGAGTCGTTCGACGAACGCTTCGAGAGACCTGCCCGCCCGAAAGGCATGACCGCTGTCGGTGACCACCAGCTCCGGGGGGCGTGCTGCCTGTGCATGCCAGATCGGCGGAAGCTGTGCGAACGATGCCCGCGTCGCTTCGATCGGGAAGATGTGGTCGCGTTCCCCGGACTCGATGATCAGTGGGCGAGGGGCGATGAGAGCGGCAATGTCCGCCATTTCGAACTCAGGCAGCAGGCCGGGGATCAAGTTGCAGGGACAGTGGCCGATCGAGCAGAAGCTCGCCTCGAAGGAGCAGAAGTAGGTGGCCACGAGCGCAGCGGAAATCGTGGGGTCGATGGCCGCCAGCAGGAGTGACACCGCCCCGCCCCCGGAGCCACCGGCCACGGCCACCCGCAGCGGGTCCACGCCGGGGACATCGCGCAGTGCTCGGACTGCCGCTCGGGCATCGGCCACGCGTCGGCCCATGACCGGACGTCCGTACAGTAAGTGCCGGGCCACGTCGATACGGCACGAGTTCTCGGTTTCGGCGTACGGCTCGGCTCCCTCGGGCTGGGGATACCGCCGTCGCCCGAAGCTGATCATCTCCGGGCACAGCACAGTGAATCCCGCTCCGGCCATTTTGTGTGCGAGAGCGTCGTGGTACTCATCGGTCGGATCGGTGTGCACCAGGTCGTCGATGCCGCGACCGTGTCCGGCCACCAGCACCACTCCCGCGCCGTTCGCGCGCTCCGGGTCCGGGGTGAGGAGAAAGGCCGGGATCTCGGTGCCGGTGCCAGTGTCCACCTGCACCTGAGAGACTTCACCGGGCCCCGGGTGCAGGTCGACCCCGGTCGGCTGGGGTGCTCTGTGCGGGCGTGCCTCGCACTCTCCACCGATGCCCAGGAGGTCACGCAATCGACTGCGCCGTGTCTCGGCATCAGCCGGCGTGACGGTCGTGGCGCGGGTACTCGGGTTGGTCACGTCCACGGCTTCCAGTGGTCCTCGCCTAGGAGATAGGCCTCTCGCGTGTGTTCAGCAGCTTCGGCGGTGGTCAGCTGTGGGCGGCCCGCAACCTCGGCACCTGGGGGGATGGCCCCTGGCCCGCTGTTGGCGTGTTCGCGCAGGAAGTCCTCCTCCCAGGGCCAGCCGCCCATGTCGGACCATGCTGGGGTCCGAATATGAGCTCCGAGGTGGCAGTCGCGGATCACGGCCGACGGCTCGACGTCGGGGTCGCTGCTCGGATGCCAGGGGCGCCCCAAGTAGACCGATTCGTTGGCGGCATCGGACGTGAAGCGGCATGCGATGAACAGCAGGCCATACCTCCCCGGAGCGGTGTTGGGCGCGCAGACGTAGCCGTTGTTACTCGGGGAGCCGCGATCCAGCGAGCGAATCTCCGAGTCCTCCAGAACGGTCGTGGCATTCCCGTAGACGAAGTCGACGTCGCCTTCCACGACCGATCCGGTCACATACACTCGCGCGGCCGCACCGTCCTCGGGCGTCTCGGTGAGCAACGTGTCTTGGTTGCTGCGAACGCACCCGCCGTCCAGGACGATCCGGTCGCCGACGGTGCGCAGCGCCTGTGCTTGACTGCGGCCGTACGCTTCGTCGTCGTATGCGTTCTCGATCGTGAGATCTTGCAGAATCACACGATCAGCGAGGACGGCGAGGGTTGCAGCTGCGGTGCGGCCGAAGTCCCCGCCGTAGAACTTCTCCGAACCGGCAGCCAGGTCGTAGGTGAGGACCACGTCCTCCGCGTCGCCAGTCTCTCCACGCACCACCAGGCCCTTCGGCATGCCGGGCCAGATTCGTACGATCTCTCGGTAGACACCGGCAGCGACAACGACTTCGACCGGGTGTGAGCATCGCCAAGCGATACCGATGGCAGCACTGACACTCGCTACGTCACCAGTACCGTCCAAGGCGACGCGGATGCGGCGACCGACCGACTCCTTGCGACCTATCGGACCGGCATGGTGCGGCACGATCTCCGGGAGCTCGTCGGCAGGGTCGGCGTGGTAGGCGTAATGGTCCGACGGCTCGAAGGTCGGTCCGGTATCGTCCGTGCGGCCCTGCACCCCGCGGAACAGGTTCCCTCGGGAGTGCACCCGTGAGGCGTCGTCCTTCGCGACGATCGCATCCTCACAGTTCTCGTAGACACAGGATTCCACGACCAATTGAGCTGCCCCGCGGGACATAGTCGCGTAAAACCCTTGCCCCTGAAACAGGCAACTGTACACGTGCCCTGCGGCGACGTTGTCGATACTTGCGTTGCGTTGATACGTGTTCGAGAACCAGTTGTGGTGCAGCGTCAATGTGGTCACCACATGATCGGTCCAGCCCACACCGAGGGTCTTGTTGTGGTCCCGGAAGATGCACCAGGACACTGTCACGTTCGTCGCATCCTTGCGAATATCCACCTGTCCATCGCCGAGGCGGACGAACTCACAGTGGTCGATCCAGACATGATGGGAGGTATCCACCCGGATACCGTCGTTGTCGTTGTCCTCGCTCTTGCCGTCCCAGTCCCCTGGGACGTAGGAGTCTCGGATCGTCAGGTTCCGGATCACCACGTTCGCAACCCGATCCAGGTGGAAGCCTCCGCCGACGATCTCGGCACCACGGCCGAGGCCGAGGATGCTGGTGTCCGAGGCAACCTTCAGGTTGGTCCCGAAGGGGTCGATCTCGATGGTGCCGAGCACCAGGACCACCGTGGGTTCCTTCCGGAGCACCGCCTCAGCCAACGACTCTGCATCTCGGGCCACCACGATGTCGCCGCCAAGTCCGCCGACGGCTCCGTGGGGCGCTTCTGCGGTGGGAACGCCCGCGAATCCGGTGGCGGCGAGAGACCACACCGGGCCATCTGCCGTACTTCTGCCGGACGAGACCCGCATCCGCTCCAGCAGATCGGTGTCGGCCTTGTTCATGTCGGCACCACCCTCCGATCCCGGATCGGAGCCTCCGCTGGCGTCGAAGGCAGTGAACGCCGTCGCCGAGACGGCACCCAAGACATTGAATTGACGACGAGTAACAGGACGCATTCTTCTCCTCGCTCTCCTGTAATGGTGGGAAGTGTGTGATTCATCCCTTCACGGAGCCGATGAGGGCCCCCTTGACGAAGTAGCGCTGGACGAAGGGGTAGACCGCGAGCATCGGAAGGGTCACGACGGTGATGACTGCCATCTTCACCGACTGCGCCGGTGGCACCACTTCCACCGCCGCAGCGTCGGCATTCATGCCGCTGGAGACGATGACGATCTGACGCAGCAGAATCTGAATGGGCCACTTGGTGGAATCGTTGATGTACAGGATCGCGTGCATGTAGGTGTTCCAGTACGTGACCGCGTAGAAAAGGCCGATGGTGGCAATGGATGCGACGGAGAGCGGTAACACGATCCGAATGAACACCCCGAGCGGTGAACATCCGTCGATACGGGCAGCCTCTTCCAGACTGTCCGGGATGCCTTGGAAGAAATTGCGCATGATCACGAAGTTGAAGGCGTTGACAGTCACGGGCAGCACGAGTGCCCACAGGGAGTCGATCAGACCCAGCTTGGAGACCACGATGAAGGTCGGGATCATGCCGCCGCTGAACAGCATCGTGAATATCACCAAGAAGTTCACCACGCGTCGCCCCGCGAGGTAGGGCTTGGCCAGGGCGTAGGCCATGAGGGCGGTGACCACGAGGCTCAGCAGCGTGCCACCGACCGTCACGATGACCGAGACGCCCATCGCCCGGAAGATCGTCGGAGTGGACAGCACATACCGGTAAGCGCTGAGGGTGAACTCCTTCGGGATGAGCAAGAAGTTGGTGGTGGCGATTTCCCCGGGGGTGGCAAATGAACTGCCGATGACGTGTACGAATGGGATCAGGCAGATCAGCGCGAATCCGCACAGAACGATGACATTGACGACCCTGAAGATTCGCTCGCCGCGACTCATCGGTCGCGCCTTCGGTTTCTTCGGGGCGGGCCGCGCCGTGGGCAGGGGCTTCTGCGCCGCCAGTTCCGGGTCGCGCAGTGTGGAAGGGTTGGTCATCGACGGCTCCCTTCTGGGACCGGGCGTAGAGCACACAGCCCTGCGCCAACGAAGTAAATGAACGCAATCGGGTAAAGCATCAACTGACTCCCCAGGAGACAGGCGAGCCCAGCGGCGAGATACCACCAACCACACGAGCGACGTTCCGGGCGGGCGCGGGTGCGCCAGAGAGCGCCCGCCGAGAGCAGTAAGACCACGATGAGGGTCAGTGCAAACCACGCACCCAGCGCGCGCCCGGCCTCGAAGGCTTCCTCCAGCGGTATCTGAGCGTTGATGTCCAGTAGGGTCGGCATGATGACCTTCTCGAACGTGGCAGCGTCGACCTCGTTCATCACGAGGGCGAATCCGCCCATCGCAACGGTGGACAGGGCCATCCCGATCCATACCGTCCATTGCTCGATGGTGCGGCTGACCCGTGGTGGTCTCACCGCCTCTTGCCGACGACGTTTCACTGGCCGGCCGATCGCGGTCACGGGGCTCATCGGTCCCCCTTCACATCGAGCTGGAGGTCCTCGCACCGGTAGGTGCTCACCGCTTCACCCTCGGTTCTGGCAAGCCGAACTCGATGCAGAGCCCCGCCGGTGATGAAACCGAGCTCGATGCCCGACCGGACACGTTTCGCGATTCCTTGCATCATCTCCGGCATGCCCGCGTGCGCACGCTCGGCGAACGAGACGCGCAGGTCGTCGATCGTGAGGTCGCGCAGGGGCGCCTCGGGAAGCCCGAAGATGTGCGCCGCCGAGGCGTGCACATTCTTCGCGGTGACATGGGCGATCTGTAACCCGCAGATCCGGGGAGTGCCGTCGTCGATGGGGAGCGCGGAACGGTCACCGACGTGCGGCTCCTTGCCATCGGGGCCACAGAAGTAGAACGGATTGACGGTCAGTGGGCACAACACGTCATCCATCACCACGTTGGTGACCCGGATGTCTTCGATCGTGCCGCCCCGGCCCCGCCGTGTCTTGATCCTGATCCCGCGGTCTGTGCCTTGGAAGACACACGTGCTGATCACGACATTTCGCACATCGCCACTCATTTCACTGCCGAGCACGACGCCGCCGTGCCCACGCCTCATCGTGCAGTTGGTGATCGTGACGTTTTCGCAGGAGACCCGGCGTTCGGTCCGTTCTGTTCCGGATTTGATGGCGATGCAATCGTCCCCGACGTCGATGTGACAGTTGCTGATGCGCACATTGCGGCAGGACTCGGGGTCGATGCCATCGGTGTTCGGCGAATCCGCCGGGTTCTCGATGCGGATGTTGCTGATCGTGACGTCGTCACACAGTGCCGGATGAACGGTCCAGGCCGGAGAGTTGCGCAGCTTCAGATCACTGATGGTGACCCGGTCACACTCGTGCAGTCCGATCAGCGTAGGGCGCGGATACGCCAGGTCCGCTCCTCGCGTGCGGATGGTCTCCCACCACCCAGGACCACCACCGTCGATAGTGCCCAGTCCCGTGACTGCCACATCGACTTCTCCGTGAGCGTAGATGCACGGCGAGTGGACGGTTCCGGTGACACCTTCCCAGCGCGCGTCGACCGCCGGGTACAGCGCGGGGTCCGGGACGAATTGCAGCAGCGCACCGGCCTCGAGGTGCAATTCGATGCCGGAACGCACGCGCAATGCCCCAGTTCGATGCACTCCGGCAGGAATGCGTACCTGCCCGCCGCCGCGGGCAGCAGCCTGGTCGATTCGACCCTGTAGCGTCAAGGTTTCCAAGGCAGTAGCGTCAGAGGGTGGCTGGGCGGTCGATTCCACTGTGGTCATGGGGGAACCTTTCGAAAGGGGACGGGCTCCGGTGCCGACGGCCCAGGGTTGGGCGGTCGGCTATGAACGGCTAGTTTTCGAGCGCCTCGTAACCCTCGGTGTATTCAGCGATGATGTCGTCCAGGCCACGCGACCGGAGAGATTCGATCACACCCTCGTAGTCGCTCATCGAGATCTGACCGACCATGAACTTGTTGTACCCGTCATTGAGCTCCTGCTCCAGGGTCGCCCACTTCGAATCGAATGTCTCCGAGGTGAGCTGCTGCGCTGGGTTGGTGATCGCGTACTCCTCGTTCTCCTTCATCATCTTGTTGGCGCGATTGACGTACGGATTGGTCGATTTGTAAATCACGACCTGATCCGAGGGTCGGGAGCTCGAATAGGGCTGAACTTCCTGCTCCCACAAGTCCTGATCGATGATGGTGATTGCTCCGTCGTCATTGACCTCGTAGTGGGTGCCCTCGATGCCGTTGGTCATCAGTTGGAAAGGTTCTTCATCCAACAGCTTGTCGATGAGCTCGAGGCCCCGGCGAAGATCTTCTTCGGATTTCAACGTCTGAGTGTTGAACGACATCAACCCGCCCATGCCACCGCCAGTGTCCGACACTATGCGCCGTGGCACGTCGGCATAAGTGATGTCGTTGATGAGGGCCCATTCCACCTCGGTGTCCGGGTTGATGTCCTCTGCGAGGGCCATGTAGTTCTTGGCCTCGAACAGTCCGGTCACCACGATGCCGCCCTTGTCCTGGGCGATCGCTTGTTGCTGCTTGTCTTTCGGCATGGTGACGAACTCCTGGTTCACGCCACCTTCGGCATAGACGCCGCGGTACCATTCCATCGCTTCCTTCCACGGCTCGGTGATGCAGGCCGGGACGATCTTGCCGGAGTCGTCGAGTTGGAACATGTCGCCGGCGCCGAAGTAGCCGGCCAGGCTCCGGAATCCGACCCTGAAGCTCTCCGACCGGTCGATGAAGCCGGTGACGCTCTTGCCGGTGCCCGTGGGGTCACCCTCAGCGAAGGCTCGGGCGACCTCTCCCAGATCCTCGATCGTGTGGGGTACGTCCAGGCCGAGGCGGTCCAGCCAGTCCTGCCGGACCAGGACGCCATAACGGGCCAGCGGCTGCTGGAACGGCACGCCGTACAGGTGCCCATCGATACGAGCTCCGTCGAGCGTCTGCTGTTTGATCTTTGACAGATTCGAATAATCACCCAGGAAGTCGTCGACTTCCCAGAACAAGCCCGAGGAAAGCACGTCCCGGATGGAGGGCATGGCCAGCTGATTGAGTGAAGAGATGTCTGGAACGGTTCCGGAGGCCAGGGCCGCGTTGACCTTTTCCTCCTTGGACGCATCTGGAACCCACTGGAACTCAAACTCTGTCCCCGTGTAGTCGTGCAGACCTTTCATCACGGGCCCTGCCGGATCCGGGGTCGTGGGTGTGTGCAGCATGGACATCCATGTCAGTGCTCCTCCAGATCCACCGGAGTCGCCATCGCTCCCGCATGCTGACAGGGCAAGGCCCCCTGCCGCTGCCAATGGGACGGTCTGGAGGAGATTCCTACGAGAGATCATTGCGAGAATCCTTTCGTGGGGAAGTGAGCCCGGTCGAAACCGGCATCGGGTGATGTGCGGACGCATCGGTGCGCCCGATGGCTCCCGCACTGAGAGGCACGGGGTGGGGAGTCGTGGTGGACGATGGTTCCGTGGGGCCTCCCTGTAGGTCCCGCAGGATCCTCCGGACGATGAGGGTCACGACGAAGGCGGGCAGCGATGCCCCGAACAGCAGGAACGCGGGAGCCGCGAATCGCAGCATCAGGGCGTACGCGATGGCGACCGCGGTGGTTCCGATGATGGTCAGGTGCAGGGAACCGACGCCGAGCAGCAGGGCACCGGAGAATTGCGCACGCAGCCCGCGGACATCGAGCGCTGCCATCACCGCGAACACGTACGCGGTGATCACCCCCAACACCACGAGGGCCCCCACATTCGCAGCGTACAGGTACCAGTTCCGCAGCGACATCAGGTTCACCAGAATCACTGCGCCGGCGCCCTGCAGCATCAAGCCGACGAGCACGGGCCGCCACCGCAACTCGAGCGCATCGCGGAAGAACGTTCGGGTCACGGGCACGGTCTGCCCACAGCGCAACCAGCGGTCCAATCCCTTTGCCAGCGCATAGGTTGCCGGCCCGAACCCCAGGATCCCGAGACCGAGGACGGTGACGGCCAGCCACACGAGGTTCAACCACACCAGACGCCACATTCCGGTCAACCACCGGTTCAGCGCGAGAAACTGTTCGAATCCGAACATCAATACACCCCCTCTTCACCGAGTCGTTTGGCCACGGAGTTCGCGCCGATCACCAGGATCAGTCCGACGAGGCCTTTGAAGAGCCCGACTGCGGTGGCGAAGCTGAGTTGTCCGTTCTCGATACCGATCGTGTAGACGAAGGTGTCGAAGATCTCGCCGACCTCGCGGTTCATCGAGTTCAGCAGGAGGAACATGTGCTCGAAACCGAGTTCGAGGAAATCGCCGATGGAGAGGATGAACAGCACGATGATGGTGGGCCGGATGGCCGGCAAGGTGATGTGCCACGTCTGCTGCCAGCGGTTGGCGCCATCGATCTCGGCAGCCTCGTACAAAGTCGTGTCGACGGCGGTCAGCGCCGCCAGATAGACGATGGTGCCCCAGCCTGCGGTGCGCCAGATGTGCTGGAAGACGTACATCGGACGCAGCCAGTCCGGATCGGTCAGGAAGCTGATGGGCTCCCCACCCATCGCCGTGATGAGTTTGTTGACCGCGCCACCGTCCGTCGTGAGCATCACGTAGAACAGCGACACCACGATCACCCACGACATGAAGTGCGGAATGTAGATCACGGTCTGCACACTGCGTTTGAACACGATGCCGCGAAGTTCGTTCAGCAGCAGCGCCAGGATGATCGGCACCGGAAACGAGATCAGCATCAGTAGCAACGAAAGCACCAGCGTGTTCCGCAGCAGCATGAAAAAGGTGCCTTGAGTGAACAGCCGGACGAAGTGGTCAAAACCTACCCATGGACTGTCCAGAATGCCGAGAAAGGGCTGGTAGTCCTGGAACGCGATGACCAACCCACCCATCGGCACGTACTTGAACACCAGAAAGTACACGACGCCGGGCAGAATCATCAGGTACAGCGCACGGTGCCGCCAGAGGACCGTCCACAGCGCCTTCCTCCGCTTTGCACGAGTCCGGGGCAAGGCGGGCACTGCATCGGCACCCGCAGCGGGAGGTGCCGAAGCGGCACTCGCGTTCGCCTCCGGCTTGCTTGTCACTTCCGGCACCGTCGCCCTCCGTCGCTCCACTTCGAGGATGTGGGAAACCGTTTCCTCGGAAAGCGATTCCCAACGAGTGCCCAGTCTGGTGGCACCCTCCTTGATTGTCAATACCGCAGCATCAACGCCACGTCGCCAAGCCGGTGGCCACCCTCAATACGCTGGTCGCATATCGGCGTCTATGCGGGTCAAACGGCATGACGAGCCGAAGGAGCACATAAGCGAGCATCCGCGTGTCAGATGTGGGTACCTGCCACTGGCACGCCGGAATGCACCTGCTACGGTAGACGGAAGCTTGATGAGAAATCGGTTCCCGATAAAGAAGTTCTGTCCGATTCCACCTGACCGGTGTCAGGTCCAGGACGTCGCGATCTGAGTCGCAAAGGACCCAGTAGCAATGCCCCGTACGCTAGGAGTCACGTTGGAACACCGTTCGAACCCTGTTCTCGATGCCGATTGGCCGGACCCGGATGTGATCCGGCGTGGTGACGAGTTCTGGATGATCACCTCGAGCTTCAACCGTGCCCCCGGCCTACCCGTGCTACGTTCTGACAACCTCGTGGACTGGGAACACGTCACGAACGCGCTGCCGGCGTTGCCGCCGGCCGAGCACTATACCCTCCCCCGCCACGGCAGCGGCGTCTGGGCCCCGACGATCCGCGATCACGGCGGCACGATCTTCATCGTCTATCCCGACCCGGACCACGGCCTCTTCGTGCTGACGGCTCCACACCCTGCCGGGCCCTGGAGCCCGCCTCATCTGCTGCTCCCTGGGCGCGGCCTCATCGATCCCTGTCCGATATGGGACACCGATGGCCACGCCTACCTGGTGCACGGATGGGCTCGCTCCAGGGCGGGCGTCAAAAACCGCCTCTCGCTGGTGGAGGTGACCCCGGACCTCGGCAAAGCACTGTCCCCTTCGAGGGTCATCATCGACGGCGCCGACTACCCTGACCTGATCACCCTGGAGGGCCCCAAGGCTTATCTGCGCGATGACGAGTACTGGATCTACGCCCCGGCCGGCGGCGTGGCCGAAGGGCACCAGGTGGTATTTCGCGCCTCCAGCCCGTACGGGCCCTACGAACACCGGATCGTGCTCGAGCAGGGTGCCACTGCGGTCAATGGCCCGCATCAGGGTGCACTGGTCGACGATCGGCACGGAAACTGGTGGTTCGTCCATTTCCAAGACCGGGACGTGTTCGGCCGGGTCACCCATGTTCAGCCAGTGCGCTTCGGTGCGGATGGCTGGCCCCACATGGGCGAGGCAATCGATGACGTGCGTGGCCAACCGGTGAACGTGGTTCCCGAGGCTTCGTCGCAGGAGAATCCGCCGGAACCGTCGGCCGCTGAATACTCTGAACCGTTGCGCTCCGACGATTTCAGTGTGCCCACCCTGCACCCCCGATGGCATTGGCAGGCCAACCCGCGGCCAGAACGGTTCCGCACCGGTCACGGCAGATTGGACCTGGCCTTCGCACCGAGCCCGCGGGGTGATCTCCGCGACCTGCCACAGGTCGTGGGCCAGCAACTTCCCGGCCGGCCAAGCCAGTGGTCCATCGATCTGCATCTACCTGGCGCACCCTGCGGAACCACCACTGGCGTCGAGCGGGCGGGACTGATCGTGCTCGGGTTGAGCTACGCCTGGGTCGGATTGCGCCGCGGCGCCGACGGCATTGCCCTGGTACACGCCGTCATGGGACAAGACGAGGTCGAGGAGTCCGTGCAAACTGCTCAGCTGCTGAGCAACGCTCCCACCGACGATGTCACTGTCCGCCTGCATCTGAGCATCGACGCATCCGCACACGTGACCCTGGGCGCGTCGGAACCACATCCACCGGACGGCAAGACTCACCAGAATGCCGGTACGCAGTCACCCACGTACACTACGTTGCTCACCAACTGGCCCGCCACGAAGGGCCGTTGGATCGGCGCCGAGGTCGGTCTCTTCGCAGCCGGCGAGAGCCTGGCTTCCCCTTCACTGCAAGACCGGTACGCGAGTTTCGGTCCGGTCACCGTACGATGCGAAGGACGTGACTCCTGATGCCGCGAGGAAGTGCCGGCCCCACGATCACCGAGGTGGCCCAGGCAGCAGGGGTCTCGCGCGCCACGGTATCGCGGGTGCTCAATGGCCGCCCGAGCGTCGACCCGATGATCGGAGCGCGGGTCCGGGAGGTGGCAGAGCGTCTGCACTACCGCCCGAACTTCACAGCGAGGAACCTGTCCACAGGCCGCACCCTCACGATCGCGCTCGTCGTTCCTGATCTCGGCAATCCGATGTTCCAAACGATTCTGCGTAGTCTTTCCCGTGCAGCCGACGCGGAAGGTTACAGCGTGCTAGTGGCTGAAGCACCGCCACCGGAGCGGGAAGCTGCTATTGCTCGTGAGGCCCGCCGGCAATGCGATGCGCTCGTCCTTGTGTCGCCCCGCATGGACGATCTTGTCCTGAACGATCTGGTCAAGGAGCTCTCTCCCGTCGTCCTGATCAATCGGCGCGCTTCGGCGCGGAACGTGGCTTCGGTCAATATCGACTACGGCGACGGCGTAACCAAGCTTGCGCAGCACTTGGAGAAGCTCGGGCATCGAGACCTGCTGTACGTGGCCGGCCCGCCGCGGAGCTCGGCCAACCGGGAGAGACTGAGCGCACTCAATGCCTTCGTCGACGCCCGCCCCTCGATGAACCTACGCTCCATCCGCGGCGGCGCCACGATGACCGAGGGGTACCACGTCGCCGAAGAGGTGCTGCAGTCCGGCACCACCGCTGCACTGGCCTTCAACGACCTGGTTGCCTTCGGCATGCTCACCCGGTTGAACGAGTTCGGCGTCTCGGTGCCCGACGACCTCTCCGTGACCGGGTTCGACGGAATAGAGCTATCCCGATTTGCTGTGCCGAGCCTCACCACCGTGGGCCAAGAGGATCTGGAGTCCGGCGCGGTGGCATGGTCTTTGCTGCGGTCCCGACTGCAGGAATCCGGTCCATTGGAAACGACCGAAGACATCGAGTTCGAACCACGGCTCATCGTGGGGGACAGCACCGGACGAGTCCCACCATCGCGGCGCCCGGCCACAGCTGGGAACCGGCTCGTCGTCGGTCCCGAAGCGCTGACGATGGAGGACAAACCTCTGGGCTGGGTCCGCGAGGGACGGGACTGGACCCTCCTGCACGGCGGAACCCTACTCACCGCCGCAGTCACCGGCGCCACCATGGCGCTCGTGCACAGTCCACGTCCCCACCTGCACCCGGTGCGCTCGCTGGCAGGACGCACGATGACGATGACCAACCCGATGGATCACCGGCATCACTTCGGCGTCTCCATGGCACTGCCGGACGTCAATGGAACCACTTTCTGGGGCGGGCGCACCTTCATCGAAGGACAGGGACCCACCCTGCTGACGAATCAGGGCCGTCAGGAGTCGGGGGCGGAGGAAACCGCGGACAACGGCCGCGATCTGCACTCCCAGGTACAGTGGCGAACTCATGACGGCCAGGAACTCCTCCTGGAGGATCGCCGGCTCGCGGGGTTCCTCCTACCACGCCACAGTGCTTGGGGCCTGGCCTGGCGCAGCAGACTGCATGCGCACACGGGCGAGCTCACGCTCACCAGCCCCGCCAACCGAGGGCGCCTCGGAGCAGGATACGGCGGCCTCTTCTGGCGGCTGCCAGGAGCTGACGAGACTCGGATCGTGGTCGACGAAGGGCAGGGAGAGTCGGCTGCACACGGCTCGGTCAGCCCGTACTTGGTGGTCCAGCGCCGGCACGGCAATGCTTGGACCAGCCTGCTCCTGGCCCAGGACGAACACGGGCAAGGACGTATCGATCCCTGGTTCGTACGCGCATCCGATTATGTGGGTATCGGTACCAGTCTCGCGTGGGACCAGCCACGCACTGTTCCCGCCGGCGACACACTCGATGTCCGAGTACGCGCTGCAATACTGGACTACCGCGTGGACTCGGCGGAGGCGCCGGCAATCATCGCTGCCATGCCACGTACCGACGATGACTTCCCCGAATCGCCCCAATGACGTCCATGGAGCTTCCTCGAGTAGTGGTGGCCGGTGACTCGACAGCGGCACCGTATCTGGCAACCGCATATCCGATGAGCGGCTGGGCAGCACACTTGGGTGCCCCACTCACTGCATGCTGCCATGCTCGCACCAGCGATCGATCCGCTGGTGCCTCCAGTGCGATCGCTCCGATCCACGTGGTCGACCTTGCCAAGAATGGCGCGTCCACGAGCAGCTACATCATCGAAGGACTCTGGACCGCGGTACTGGACGCGACGTCACCACGGGATGTGGTCGTGCTGCAGTTCGGTCACAACGACCAGAAGCACCCGGACCTGGACCCATGGGGCGGGTTCACGCGCACACTCACCGACATGGTCACCGACGTCCGTGCCACCGGTGCACAGCCAGTACTGGCCACACCGGTGGCTCGCAGACACTTCGCGGATGGGACGTTGCAGCGCACGCACGGGGAATACCCTGCAGCGGTGCTCGCTCTCGCAGCCACACTCGAGGTTCCTTGCTTGGATCTCGACGCTCGCACCCGCGCACTGCTTCAGGAGCAGGGCGAAGACCCGTCGCGTCGTTTCTTCACCCAACTGCCGCGGGGCGGCAGCCCCCTGTATCCCGAGGGCATCGAGGACAACACACATTTCAGCCTGACCGGTGCAATCTGCATCGCCGAAATCGTCGCCGAGTTATTGGCACCCATCGTGCACCACACCATGGGCGCAGGGCATGGGGACGCATCCGAGGGGAGGCACCGCGACGCCTCCGGCGGTGCATACACCGACTCCGGTGGCACGCTGCATGCGCCGAATTGCCAGGGGCGCCCGTTGGGATGCTGAATCCAGTGACCTCGGTCCCGTTCACCCCTGCTGGCGACATGCTGCGCGCCAACCATCTACCGGGCCACGGAGCACCGGCCATTCACCTCAGTGGGCTCGGTTGCCACAGCGCGGCGAGTTGGTCGCACGTGGCTACCGAGCGCGGCAAGAACGCCCTGCTCGTCGATCTTCCGGGCCACGGGCGCAGCGACGCCCCACAGGATCTGGACTACACCCTGCCGACGCTCGCTGCCGCCGTGACCACCTTCATCGAGGCTCAACGACGGGGACCTGCGGAGGTTCTAGGGCACAGTCTCGGAGGTGGGGTCGCGGTGCATCTTGCCAGTGCCCGGCCCGATCTCGTCGGTCGGCTGATCCTCGTGGAGCCGGCGCTCGATCCGGTGCCTCTGCGCCCTGGGGACATTGCCTCCGAACGCGAGGACGAACTGCCGCACGATGGATGGCGGCGCATTCTGGAACGCGAATCACCCTCGCGGCGGGCAGAGATGAAGCTGACCGATCCGCTCGCCCTGGTCCGATGCGCACGGGGCTTGACCGACCAGCACGCAGCACGCACCTCGCGCCTCCTGCTGTGCGCCACCAGTCCTGTTCTGATCATTCTCGGCAAGAACCGCACCTACCGGGACGAGGACCAGTTCGCCGACCACGGAATCCGCGTGGTGCGCATCCCGACCGCCGGGCACTTCGTGATGAACGACTGCCCCGCAGAATTCCTGAAAGCAGTCGCCGACCACGGCTAGCGTGCTTTTCGTGCGTGCCGTGCGCGGCCCACGCCGCATGGCATCTGGCCCGCGCCGGCCAGCCGCTAGGTGTGCGGGCGGTGCAGTTCCACCGCCACCACGCGGGCGCGCCGATGCTCGCGCTGGGCCATGTGAATCACCAGCACCTCAGCGGTGCGCAGGTACGGGTTCTCCTTCGGCAGCTTCTTGCTCACCCGGTGCGGACTGCGCTTGGCGACCGCCTCCAGCACGAACGGCAACACCGGCCGGTGAGTGCACACCACGGTCGCCTCCCGCGGGCGGGCCAACAGATCGTCCACCAGTGCCCGCACACCACCGGGACGCTTCTTGGCCGCCTTCTCGGTGATCTCCGGCGCGTGCACCACGGTGTCCTGGCTTGCCTCGGCGTACGGCGCCACCGTGGCCGAGCACCGCTCCCACGGCGAGGAAATCACCTCCTGCACCCCGAATGCGGCCAGGATCGGCACCAGCCGGCGGCTCTGCTTCTGCCCCTCCTTGGTCAGCGGCCGGGTCGATTCGCCGTCCTCCCACGCGGACCGCTTCTTCGCCCGACCGTGCCGCACCACCAGAAGCGTCCAGGTACGCAGCTCGTCGTCGTCCCACATGTCCAGCAGGGCGCCCAGTGGTTCGACGTCGTCGCTGCGGGTCAGCAGTTCACGAGCCTTGCGGGCATCGACCCAGCGCATCTCGTCCACTTCGTCCGGGGAGCACGCTTCGATCTCCCCTCGTGCCCGCAGCGCGCCGGCCGCAAGCCCGTCGGGTTCCACCGGCGTGGCCGCCCAGTAGTGAACCACCTTGCGGGCTCCGTTGCCGAGCTTGTACTTCACCGTCGGCAGTTTCGCCCCTAACCTGACGGCGATGCCCGTCTCCTCCTGCACCTCGCGCACCGCACACATCGCCAGGGGCTCGTGGGCGCCATCGAGCTTGCCCTTCGGCCAGGACCAGTCGTCATACCGGGGCCGGTGGATGAGCAAGACCTCCAAGCGCCTGCCGACCACCCGCCACACGATGGCTCCGGCGGCGAGCACATCGCGCCGCGACTTCTGTGCCATGTTCAGCTCTCCGTGCGACGCCGACGCACGGTCATCAGGTGTTCGTGCAGGTCCACCAGCCGGTTGCCCTCGGCGTCCAGATAGTGCCGCTGCCATTTGGGTTCGCCGGTCTCGGTGGTTTCCAGGTGCCAGGAGGCGGTGCTGTCCGAGAGCGCCACGTCCAACAGGCCGAGCAGGTCGCGGATCTGGCCCTCATCGGTCACTCGTACCAGCACCTCCACCCGCCGGTCGAGATTGCGGTGCATCAGATCCGCCGAGCCGAGGAACACCTCCGGGTCACCGTCGCCGCCGGCGAAGGCGTACACGCGGGAATGCTCCAGGAAGCGCCCCAGGATGGACCTCACCCGGATGTTCTCGCTCAGCCCCGGCACACCCGCCTTGATGCCGCAGATGCCGCGCACCACGAGGTCCACCTGGACCCCGGCGCGGGAGGCGCGGTAAAAGGCGTCGATGAGCTCCTCATCCACCACCGAGTTCACCTTCATCTGCACCCAGGCGGGCTTACCCGCCCGGGCATTGGCGATCTCGGCTTCGATACGTTCGATCAGCCCACGGCGCACGGTGCGCGGAGCGACGAGCAGCCGGTGAAATTTGCTGCGCGGGGCGTAGCCGGAGAGCTGGTTGAACAGCCGGGTCAGATCCTGTCCGATCTCCGGATCGCAGGACAGCAGCCCCAAATCCTCGTACTCACGGGCGGTCTTGGGGTTGTAGTTGCCGGTGCCGATATGACAGTAGCGGCGCAGCCCGTCGGGTTCGCGACGCACCACCAGCGAGAGTTTGCAGTGCGTCTTCAGCCCCACGATCCCGTACACCACGTGCACACCGGCGCGTTCGAGTTTGCGCGCCCAGGAGATGTTGGCCTCTTCGTCGAAGCGGGCCTTGATCTCCACGATCGCCAGCACCTGTTTACCGGCTTCGGCCGCATCGATCAGGGAGTCGACGATCGGTGAGTCACCGGAGGTGCGGTACAAGGTCTGCTTGATCGCCAGCACGTCCGGGTCGGCCGCCGCCTGGGAGAGGAACTGCTGCACGCTGGTGGAAAAGGAGTCATAAGGGTGGTGCAACAGGATGTCCCGCGCGCGGATGGCCCCGAACATGTCCACCGGCTTGGCGCTCTCCACCTCGGTGAGGCCGCGGGCCGTCACGGCTACATGCCGCGGGTAGTGCAGTTCGGGCCGTTCCAGGTCCGCCACGAGATGCAGGCCGGTCAAGTCCAGTGGTGAGGGCACCTCGTACACATCAGCACCGGCGATCCCCAGTTCCCGTACCAGCATGTCCTTCAGCCGCGGGGTGAACCCTTCGGCCAATTCGAGCCGGACGGCGGGGCCGAACCTGCGCCGCAAAAGTTCCTTCTCCAGGGCCTTGAGGATGTTCTCCGCATCGTCCTCCTCCACCTCGAGGTCCTCGTTGCGGGTCACGCGGAACACGTGGTGTTCGGCCACTTCCATGCCCGGGAAGAGGTAGTACAGGAAGGAGGCGATCACGTCTTCCAATGGGACGAAGGAGCGCACACCATCATCATCGGGAGCGTCCTCGGGCCGGTGCGGGCGCCCGCGCGCGTCCACAGCGATGAACCGCGGCAGCAACGGCGGTACCTTGACCCGGGCGAAATGCTCTTTACCGGTGGTGGGATTACGCACCATCACCGCCAGGTTCAGCGACAGCCCGGAGATGTACGGGAACGGGTGGGCCGGGTCCACCGCGAGCGGTGTGAGCACCGGGAAGATCATCTTGCGGAAGTACTTGTGCAGACGCTCCTTCTCACTCTCGTGCAGGGCGTCGAAGTGCACCAGGGTGATGCCCTCGGCGGCAAGCGCCGGCTGGATCTGGTGGGCGAACACATCGGCATGCCGCGCGGTGAGCTCATGGGCGTGCCCCGAGATCATCTCCAGCACCTGGCGCGGCAGCAGACCCGAGGCCGCGGGTACTGCCATTCCGGTGGCAATACGGCGCTTCAGCCCAGCCACCCGCACCATGAAGAACTCGTCCAGGTTGGAGGCGAAGATCGCCAGGAACCGCACGCGTTCCAGCAGGGGAAGGCCCTCGTCCTCGGCCAGTTCGAGCACGCGCTCGTTGAACTGCAG
>Ga0079226_10000407_pt1 | contig 29630 bp, 32 predicted proteins | sample Poulit2014_FD_76345 | JGI IMG/M metagenome (GOLD analysis project Ga0079226, IMG submission 76345) | Agricultural soil microbial communities from Georgia to study Nitrogen management - Poultry litter 2014 | ecosystem: Environmental > Terrestrial > Soil > Agricultural land | place: USA: Georgia...
CTGGCAGTTACCTTTTTTATCAAGATCAATCATTGTTACAGATTTTTTGTGGTTTGCTTCAGAAAAAGAGTATTTTAATATAGAGCCGCTATAACGTATTACATCGCTTTTAACACGCTGGGCTTGATGTAAATGCCCCATTGCTACATAAGTAAAGTCATAAAATAAAGATGCATCGATATAAGGTGTACCACCAATCATTGATAAACGTTCTTCAGACTCTGACTCCATCCCTCCAGCTAAGAATGCATGTCCAACAAAAATATGACGCTCATTCATATCATTATTTTCTTTAATATAACCTATTATTTTCTCCATTGCAGATTGATGGGAATGAATAGATTCATCTTGAAATAATACCCGAGCTTCAGAAGGTTCGATATATGGAATCAGATGAAAATAAACGGGGCCATATTCATCGTTAAGTATAATTGGCTGTAGATCTGGACGGAGTTTTGTTTCGATATATAGATTCTGCGTCCGAAAGAGCTGATTTCCAAACTCTAATCGATCAGGACTATCATGGTTACCAGCAATTGCAAGTACTGGTGTTTTTAATTCTGTTATTAATGATGTCAATATATGGTTTAAAAGTTCCACTGCTTCTTTTGGCGGAACAGCTCTATCGTATAAATCACCAGCAATAATGACTGCATCTGGTTTTTCATTTTTCACAATTTGTAAAAATTGAGTTAAAATAAATTCTTGTTCCCCTGTCATATGAACATTATTGACGATTTTGCCTAAATGCCAGTCAGCGGTATGTAATATCTTCATTTGTCTCCTCCTTGTTCCCTTATTCTAACATGGTTCAATTAAATAAAAGGCCCTGGAAATTTCCAGAGCCTTTTAATCTTCATTTGATAAATAAATATCCCACAATTCATCAAAGACGGTAAGTGCATTTGTAAAGGGGCTGTTCCACTCCAAATAATTGCTGACTTCATTATAATTCGTAGCATGTTTTGGAAAATTTTGATCCAAATAAACCCAGTCTGCCAGCCGGCTCTGATCGTCTGGCTGGACCTTGCCGCGATAAGTTAATAAAAATTGATAAAATGATCTCATAAAAATCCCCCTATTTATTGAAATTCATCGTTTTCCATAAATTCTTTATGTTTTCGCTGTTTTTTACGGTAAACGATAGCGGATAAATAAATACTAATTTCATAGAGAATAAATAATGGGATTGCCACGACAATTTGTAAAATAACATCTGGCGGAGTTACAACGGCTCCAATAATAACTAAAATAAAATAAGCATACTTTCTTGTTTTTTTCATGAAATCTGGTGTGATAATTCCTAAACTTGTTAAAAACATAGCAATGATAGGAATTTCAAATAGAACTGCAAATGGTAATGTGATCCGTATTAAAAACCTAAAGTATTTATCAACCGTAAATAATTCATTAAACATTCCATCATTCAGCGAAAGCAAGAATGGAAGAATAAGTTCAATAAAAATAAAATAACCAAAAGCTAGACCACCTATAAATAAAAAGAAAATAGCAGGTATATAAGATAAAGAAGCTTTTCTTTCGGTTGGTGTCAATCCAGGCTTTATAAATAACCATATCTGTAAGCTAAGAATAGGAAGTGTCCCAACAATAGCAATTAAACCAGCCATGGTGAAATAGACCCAAATTATATCTCCGGGACTTGTTACATTTAATTCAAATTCCAAATCATTGACGAAAAATCCATATATATCTTTTACAAAGACGAACCCAATAATAAATAGAAGGACAAAAAGAATAGCCGTTATAATAAGCCGGTTTCTTAATTCTGATATATGACCAGTTACATGCATTTCTTTCTCTTTATCAATTTTGCGAGCAGCCATTATTTTATACTCCCTTACAGTAGATATAAGCGAAAAAGAAGGTGTAAGGTAAATGCCCTTACACCTTCGGAAAATAAAATATTAGTTGTTATCTTTATTATTTGTTTTATCATCACCGACAATATCATTTGTAGCTTTTTTAAATTCCTTTAATGAGCTTCCAAATGCTTTTCCGATTTCTGGTAATTTCGCCGGGCCGAATATTATTAAGGCAAGAATAAGTATTAATATTAACCCGGGGATTCCGATATTGCTAAACATAATTATCACTCCGCAATATTATTTATTTTCTTCCCCTTTAACGATGTTTTTTGCATCTTTTATTTCATCGGTGACATCACTGGTTAAATCATGTGCTGATTTCTTAAATTCACGTAATGTTTGTCCAGCTGCTTTACCAATCTCAGGCAGCTTTTTGGGACCAAAAATAACCAAAGCAATAACTAAGATTAATATTAAACCTGGAAAACCTATATTAGTAAACATATGACACCTTCTTTATAAGATATATTTATTATAATACATTTGGTGAAAATATACATCAGAACATTGAAAAGGACATAAAATGTTCTTAAATTTAGTGTATGTATTTCGGCAAAATCTACACTTAGTTTAACATGTTTTTAGTCCATTTAACAACTTATACTTGTGTTGCTTTTTCATATTCTGCTGGACTATTCATATTAAAAAAATGCTTTTGTAATAATTCCTCAGGAAGAGTTCCGAAGTCACTTACATAATTCACCCTTATATCATCAAAGAAACCTTTTACTTTCAAGTTGTTTTTTTCTAGATGTGCTTGGATAACTGGTAAAGCCCTTCTTGTATAAATACCAGAGAGCGGATGCATGTGATTATTATAAATAGGAACAACAGCATCATCATGATCCAGCTGATTTAATAAGAAGTGATAAATGTCCTTGCTTATGAATGGCATATCACAAGCGGCAATTATATAAGCGTTGGCATCGATATGGTATAAAGCTGTCTCTAGTCCAGCTAAAGGTCCTTTATCGATATACCTGTCACTGCATAGCTTTACACCTAAAAATTCGTATAATGAAGGTTCATTTGCAACGATCATGACGTTATCACTACAATGTTGGAGCTCTTCTAGAATATGTTTAATGACAGGCTTATGATTAATTTCTAAAAGTGATTTATTTGTACCCATTCTTGAGGATTTCCCCCCTGAGAGTATAACCCCGCAAACTTCCATATTATCTCCTCACTATATTTTATTTACGGTCATATTGTAAAAAATAATAATCATACGGGTTTTTTTCATTTTTTTCGCCTTTTTCTTTTATACTTAATTTCCATTCTTCCTCTTTAAAATCGGGAAAATAAGTATCACCATTAAACGACTCATCAATCCATGTAATATACATTCGATCTGCAAATGGGAGCGCTTGTTTAAAAATATTACCCCCTCCGATAATAAAAAATTCCGTATTTGGATTTTCTTCATTCCATTGCAATACAGTTTTTAAGTCATTTATTACCTCAATACCTTCTGGGAATTGATATTGCTTACGTGTGAGCACAATATTTCTGCGATTTGGTAAAACTTTACCGATCGAATCATACGTTCTCCTTCCCATAATCACATTATGGCCTGTTGTTTTTTCTTTAAAAAATCTAAGATCTTTTGGTAAGTGCCATGGCATACCATTTTCAAACCCAATTACATGATTGCGATCCATAGCAACAAGCAATGAAATCATCTTCTAGACCTCCTTCGTTTTGATGAAGAATCAAAATTTCTTCACTGTTATACAGCAATCGGCGCTTTAATTGCTGGATGTGGATGGTAATCTGATATAGATAAATCAGACACTTCAAAGTCAAAAATAGATTCCTTATCTTTATTAATATGAAGTGTAGGTAAATTTCTTAAATCACGCTTAAGTTGAGTCTTAACTTGCCCAATGTGATTTGTATAAATGTGTGCATCCCCTAATGTATGAATAAATTCTCCTACTTCTAACTTGCATTCATGTGCAATTAAAGATATTAATAAGGCATAGCTTGCAATATTAAATGGCACACCTAAGAAAATGTCGGCACTACGCTGATATAATTGACAAGAAAGCTTCCCGTCAGCAACATAAAATTGAAACAATGTATGACATGGAGGCAGTGCCATTTGTGGAATATCAGCAGGGTTCCAAGCGGTTACAATATGTCTTCTAGAGTCAGGGTTTGAGCGAATTGAAGCTATTACTTCTTTGAGTTGGTCAATTGTTTTATTATTGGTTGTTTGCCAACTACGCCACTGTTTTCCGTATACAAACCCCAGATCACCGAATTTCTTAGCAAAATGGTCGTCTTCCAGGACCTTTTCTTTAAAGATGTTCATCTGCTGTTCGTATTTTTCTTTGAATACGGGGTCTTGCTGACTCCGAATACCGAAATTATCCATGTTTGGTCCTTTGTATTCATCACTTTCAACCCACTTTTTAAATGCCCACTCGTTCCAAATATTATTCTTATTTTCCAATAAAAAGCGAATGTTCGTATCACCTTTAATAAACCACAAAAGTTCACTTGCTACTAACCGGAAAGGTATTTTCTTTGTCGTTAACAAAGGAAATCCTTCACTTAAATTAAAACGCATTTGATGTCCAAAAACTGAATAGGTCCCTGTATTAGTACGATCATCTTTCTTAGTTCCATTTTCTAAAATATATCTGCATAAATTTAAATAAGCTTGTTCACCTGTAGTCATACTATCCCTCCAAGTATAAATTATATTACAAGGTATATCATTCAACAATCCATTTTCTGCATAAAGTCTAACATAGTTTGACAAGAAAAAGTTTAATAATTAAAAACAAGTAAGGAGAGTGCATGCCTTACTTGTTTTTAGAATATACGGTATTCGTTAGAGGTGTTTCTCGCTAAAATAAACCGATAACTTTTCCATCATTCGTAACGTCCATGTTTAAAGCAGCTGGATTTTCAGGAAGTCCTGGCATTGTCATCATTTCACCAGTTAGTACAATAATAAACCCTGCACCGATAGAGGGGCGTAATTCTCGGATTGTAATTGTAAATCCCTTAGGTCGACCCAATAAAGAAGGGTCGTCTGATAATGAATATTGTGTTTTCGCCATACACACAGGTAGGTTTCCCCAACCTTCTTTTTCATAAAATGCTATTTGTTTTTTTGCTTGGGCAGATAATTCAATATCTCTTGCACCGTATATTTTTTGTGCAATTTTTCTTATTTTGGTTTCTAACGAATCTTCTAGCGCATAAACGTACTGAAAATTCCTTTTAGCGGAATCTATTTTATTAATTAATTTTTCAGCAAGTTCTATTCCACCTTCTCCCCCGTGCGCCCATACGTCGGTTAATGCAACATCCACATTTCTTGATTCACACCAGCTTTGAATAAAATCTGTTTCTGCCTCCGTATCAGTCGGGAATTTATTAATAGCAACGACATATGGCAGACCAAATTCCTCTATTGTTTCTATATGTTTTTTAAGATTCTCCATACCGGCTTTAAGTGCATCAACACTTTCTGCTGTTAATTGATCAATTGGTACACCACCATGCATTTTTAATGCGCGGACAGTAGCAACAATAACAACTGCCTCTGTATTTATGTTACCGGCACGAGACTTTATATCTAAAAATTTTTCCGCTCCAAGGTCAGCTCCAAATCCAGCTTCTGTAACAACATAATCCCCTAACTTGGAAGCTGTTTTTGTGGCCATGATACTGTTGCAACCGTGCGCTATATTAGCAAATGGCCCCCCGTGAATAATAGCGGGTGTATTTTCAATCGTTTGTACTAAGTTAGGCTTTAAAGCATCTTTTAGTAAAACTGTTAAAGCTCCTTCTGCATTTAAATCATGAGCTGTAATTGGTTTTTCATCATATGTGAAACCAATTACGATTCGAGATAATCTTTCCTTTAAATCTGCTAAACTCGTTGACAGGCAAAGGATAGCCATTATTTCTGAGGCTACTGATATATTAAAACCATCTTCTCGGGGAACCCCGCGGGTTGGCCCCCCTAGCCCAACTACAATTTGCCTTAAAGCACGATCATTCATATCCATTACACGTTTCCATTCGATTCTTCTTGGATCAATGTTCAATTCGTTTCCCCGATGAATATGATTATCGATTATGGCAGACAAAGCATTATTTGCGCTTGTAATAGCGTGTAAATCACCAGTGAAATGCAGGTTAATATCTTCCATTGGGAGTACTTGGGAGTAGCCGCCTCCGGCTGCCCCTCCTTTCATTCCCATAACAGGGCCAAGAGAAGGTTCACGTAATGCAATTACAGTTTTTTTACCAATTTTATTTAGTGCTTGTCCAAGTCCGACCGTTACTGTGGATTTTCCTTCACCGGCTGGAGTTGGATTAATGGAGGTTACTAAAATAATTTTACCGTCTGGCCTATCTGATGAATTATCAAACAGCTTTTCTGATAATTTAGCTTTCGTATGACCAATAGGCTCCCAGTCAGTTTCAGTTAAGTTGAGTTCTTCGGCAATCTCACTAATGGGTTTCAGTTTTGCTTGTTGAGCAATTTGTATATCTGTATTCATCACTCCACCCCTTTATCCAATATATATTTATTGTAACTGATTATGGAATTTTTTACACCAATTGTGTGTGAACACGCTTACACTTTATAGTACATTTTATTAAAAATATCGATGGAATATGTGCTAGGACGGATAATTCTTGATGTTTAATCCTTGACTGACATAGTAAAATAGGCTATATTAGACACAAGCAAAGAAGATGTATGGAATCATTAAAGACAAGTAGCTTCAAGTGGAAGTGGATGTAATAGTGATCCCACCTTCTAGTTTGAGGCTGCTTTTTTGATATTCTAGTGATCTGCTTTGTATTAACACGTTTTACGTGAAAGTTTTTAGGAGGATTAAGTACATGGAAAACGGAGTAGTAAAATGGTTTAACGCAGAAAAAGGGTATGGTTTCATTCAAGTTGAAGATGGAGACGATGTATTCGTACACTATTCAGCTATTCAAGAAGAAGGCTTTAAATCTTTAGAAGAAGGCCAACAAGTTACGTTTGAAATTGTGGAAGGCGAACGTGGCCCGCAAGCAGCAAATGTAGTTAAACAATAACAAAGATTATAATAATAGCGGTAATCTTATGGATTACCGCTTTTTTTTGATGTTTCTTTTATGACCTGATAGCTAATGCCTTTTCTTCACTTGGAATTCTTATTCGTAATAAAAGCAGATGAAGTATCGGGAAGATAACGGAAGTAATATATGCGCCAAATAATAAAGGAATAACAAATAATTCAATTGCCACAATAATATAATTTGGGTGTTTTACATATTTGTATGGCCCTTTTTTTATTAATGCTACTCTTGGCAAAACGATTATTTTTGTATTCCAAAATCTGCCTAATGTTGTTATACACCATACTCTTCCTAATTGAGCTGCAATAAAAATAGAGAATAAATATACGTTTAATGAATGTGCTTGATCACTTTGAAAACCAACTTCCAGCATAATTGATAAGAAAAATAAACAATGCAATAACACAAACCATTTATAATGTTCTTCTCCGATTTTTACTCCCCCTTTTGCCATCATCCATTTTTCGTTACTGTTTGCAATTTTTATTTCTACCAGCCGTTGGGTAATAATAAATAGAATCAAACCCCACATCCATACTGCCATTCAATTCCACTCCAATAACAATAATTCTGAACTAAAACCAGGTCCTAGAGCACATAATATACTCTGTTCCTTTTGATTTACACTTTCCTTCATCCATTCAAGCAATACGTACAAGACAGTTGCTGAAGACATATTTCCGTGATTTGCTAACACGTTATGGGAATGCTTCATTTTTGTTTTAGACATATTTAAAACTTCTTCCATTGCCTCTAAAACTTTTTTACCGCCCGGATGGGCAATGATTGAATGTATTTGATGTCGGTCCAATTTAGACTTTTGAATAAAAGCGGTTATGTGATCTTTCCATAATGTTTTGACAAGCGAGGGAATACTTTTTGAAAAAATTACTTCTAACCCTCTTGTTGATATTTTCCATCCCATAATAGAAAGACTGTCTTTTTTTGTGAAAGAGCTTGTTTTAGTGATTTTTGGAGTTGTTTTTTTTCGGTGATTTAAATAAGGAGACCTTTCTCCCATAAGTAAGACTGCACCTATGCCATCTCCAAAAAGAGCTGTTCCAATTAAGTTGCTTTTTGAAAAATCATCTTTCTGAAAGGTGAGACTGCATAGTTCACAACAAACAAGAAGAACACTTTTTTCTGGGTGGGCAGTTAACCAATCAAATGCACGTGCTAATCCGATGGCTCCCCCCGCACATCCTAATCCCCAAAGCGGCATCCGGTTAATATCTTCTCGGAAAGGCCGCTCATTTAATAAATGTGCATCAAGAGAGGGTGTTGCAATTCCAGTACTTGATACAAACATAATCATATCGATAGCATTGTATGGAATATCTTCGGTTAAAAATTCCTTGTTTGCTAGGCAATGATCGATTGCGTGCAGCGAATATTCTTTAGCATATTTTTGATATAAGTTATTTTTTTCTTCGAAGGTGTGAAGTTGCTTAAACCAATTTTCTTCGACTACTAATTGTCTTTCATTGATCTCTGCCCTGTCAAAAACGGGAAGTAATCGATTAATTTCTTTTTCTGGATAAGGAAAGATGTTTTTCACTAAGTTCTTAACTTTGTCTTGAGATATAACATGTTGCGGAATTCCTAAGCCAATAGAACTGATATAAGACATATATCCCAACCTCCTCCTTAGATGTCCTCCTTGTAATTTATCTTGTTTATTCTTCACGTAATGAGATAATTTTATCCTTTATTTCAAAAAATATACATTTTATTGTCACGTATCATTCACAAACTTTTCTAACCTAATGGTTAGAAAAATCTCATGAAAACAGTATACAAGCGTTATTGAAGACTTTGTGAATTCCTGTGAATTAAGACAAATTTTGCTTTCAATTTATGTATGATGAATGTAGGGTATACAACACAAAATTAAAGGGGTGAATGTAAGTCAAGAAAGACTTTACGAATGATGCAGGAAAGAATTAAAAAAGAAAGGAGAACTATTTTATGCCTAAAGCTCAAGTTAATCAGCAATCCCTAAAAAAAGATGCAAGTGAAGATAAAACTTCTTTAAAGGGTACTTTTGTTTCAGTAATGCTTTTAGGAGGTTTCATTATATTATCTTGGCTGGGAGTATGGGGCCTCTATATATCACGTTAGCGAAAAGGAGTTAAGAACCTATGAATATGCATAAATATGAAAAGATTTGGCTATTATTTGGAACTGCTACTTTACTTATTTTTCTAATCGTAGTTGGTATAAGTGCATTTTATATGGGAAATCAACCCCCCAGTTGCGCTGTTACATTAAATCCTGAAAAGGTTCACGCAACAGCACCATTTGATGATCCAGGTCTGAAAAAAATAGGTGATAACGAATATCAGCTTACCGTCGTTGCATCTGCTTTCAATTACGATGTCGGTACAGACGATAAAATTGTTCAAATTCCTAAAGGAGCAACAGTTCATTTTAATGCAACGACTACGGATGTTGTACATGGATTTGAATTAGCTGGAACGAATGTAAACATGATGCTTGAACCAGGGTATATCAGCACTTATACAAATACATTTAATAAAGCGGGAAAACACACCCTCTTATGTAACGAATATTGTGGTACAGGGCACCATTTAATGTCTGCAACAATTGAGGTGGTGGAATAATGATGAAGGTTATGAAGGGGATTCATTCTGCGGATGCTAAGTTAACTATGGCACATATGTATGTGGCTTTTTTTGCCCTTTTAATCGGAGCAACAGCGGGTTTAATGCAAACCCTTGTCCGGTCTGGGAAAGTTACATTGCCGGCAGGTATCGGCTATTATCAAATATTGACGCTTCACGGAGTTGTACTCGGACTTGTTTTAACAACCTTTTTTATATTAGGATTTTTGGTAGCTACACAAAGTAAAACAGCGGGAAAATACAGCTCAGGAGAACGTAAATGGGCTTGGGCTGGATTTTGGATGATGACAGCTGGAGTTGTAACTACAGCTACCTTCATTTTATTAAATGAAGCTTCTGTCCTTTATACGTTTTATGCACCTTTAAAAGCACATCCGGGCTTTTATATCGGGTTAGCATTAGTTATTATTGGAAGCTGGTTTGTAGGTTTTGTTATCTTCCATCGCCATGCACGATGGAGAAAAGAGAATCGCGGAGAGCGAACACCATTATTAAGTTATATGGCCGTTATAACCATGTTAATGTGGCAAATAGCAACATTAGGTGTTGCAGCGACTGTGTTACTGCAATTTCTGCCTTGGTCACTTGGATTCACAGAAACAATCGATGTGCTTGTAAGCCGTACATTATTCTGGTATTTTAGTCATCCACTCGTCTATTTTTGGTTACTGCCTGCTTATATGGCCTGGTATGCCATTATTCCTAAAATAGTAGGCGGAAAAATTTTTTCAGATTCCTTAGCACGGTTATCGTTTATTTTGCTCTTATTATTTTCTATTCCAGTAGGATTCCATCATCAGTTAACAGAACCTGGTATTGATCCATTCTGGAAATATCTTCAGGTTGTATTAACGTTCCTAGTTGTAATCCCATCTCTGATGACTGCATTTTCTTTATTTGCTACCTTTGAAGCTAGAGGTCGTGAGTTAGGTGCAAAAGGTTTATTTGGCTGGCTTAAGAAGATGCCTTGGAAAGATGTTCGCTTTTTAGCTCCATTTATCGGTATGGTTTGGTTTATACCAGGTGGTGCTGGCGGGATTATCAACGCATCCAACCAAATGAACCAAGTTGTGCATAACACAATATGGGTAACAGGGCATTTTCATTTAACCGCGGCCACTTCTGTTATTTTAACATTTTTTGGAATAGCTTACTGGTTAATCCCTTCCATGACCGGCCGGAAATTAACTGCAAAAATGAATAAGTGGGGAATTATTCAAACTATTGTCTGGTCTGTTGGTATGGCTATAATGTCAGGGGCTATGCACTGGCAAGGTTTGCTTGGTGGCCCACGTCGTTCTGCTTATTCCGAGTATGCGGGTAATGCTGATACAGCAAGTTGGGGTGCTTATCAAATTGCACAGGCTATTGGCGGATCGATTCTTTTTATCGGTATGATTATCATGTTGGTTATTTTTGTTAATTTAGCCTTCTTTGCACCTAAAGGAAAAGAGGAATTTCCAATTGCTGTAGTTGGTGAAACTTCCGGAACTACGCCTAAGGTACTTGAAAATTGGAAGCTTTGGATCGGGGTGACAGTCGCATTAATTTTATTTGCTTATACGATTCCGTTTATTGATATTATCCAAAACGCACCTCCAGGATCTAAAGGTTTTAGACTCTGGTAATACGGGGGAATTTTTTCGTCCCCCCTTCTTTCTATTTCTTTGACATTATAGAAATGAAACATTGCTACTATCATTTTTATTATGGAGGTAAACAGCTTGAAAAAATTATATATTATTTTCGGGGCTTTGTTGATACTGGGAATTTCATCAGGAATCTTTTATTTAAAAGTCATTAAACCGGGAAGCGCTGAATTACCTGAAGATGTTGTCATGGAGACCGCATTTAATGAAGAGTACTCTTTTGCCGATATGCCGAAAAAAGCACGCCTAATTGAATTTATGTATACAAATTGTCCTGATGTTTGTCCTACAACCACATTAGAAATGTCAAAACTTCGGCATAAGCTGATGGAAGAAGGCGTGTTTGGTGATAAAGTGGAGTTCATTACGATAACAATCAATCCAGAACACGACACGAATGAAGTATTAAGAGATTATGCAAGCAGATTTGAAGTTACTACGCCAGAAGATGGCTGGGTGTTTCTAAGAAGTTCAGAAGAGGATACAAAAAAAGTTGCTGATGCATTTGACTTTTTATATAGAGATCCAGGAACTGGTGATATTATCCATTCTACGTTTACTTACTTCCTGGATGAGAATAATAATTTAGTTGAAAAATTCACAATGGGTGATGGTTTTAATAAAGATAAAGTTTATAAAAGAATTATGAACACTATAAGTTAAAAGTATTCAGTGGAGAGCTTTGCTCCACTGAATACTTTTAACTTTTTTATTTTTTGCCAAAGTACTGATAGTAATCGGTGCGAATAAAACCATTAAATAACTTTCTCTTTTTTGTGGCTTTTTGTCCATATTCTTTTTCAAAATCTTCAAATGCAGTTAATATATATACACTCCATGTTGGATGTTTATACATAATAGAACCAAGGTCTTTATAAATTTTTGCAGCTGCTTTTTTATCCCCGATTCGTTCTCCATAAGGAGGATTTCCAATAATATATCCGTTTTCTTTACGAATAAATAAATCCTTTACTTGCATTTGTTTCCAGCTTATAAGCTCCCCTAAGCCTGCTTCTTGTGCATTGTCATTTGCTATTTTTACAACATTATGATCAATATCAGATCCAATTATATCTAAATGCTGATCGTAATTTGCCAAGTCCTCCATTTCTTCAAATGCCTCATCCCATAGCGTATTTTTAATAAAGAACCAGTCCTCTGAGGCAAATTCTCTGTTAAAACCGGGAGCAATATTTTGTCCAATTAAGGAAGCTTCAATTGGTATGGTTCCTGAACCGCAAAAAGGATCAATTAATGTGTAGTCTGGCCTCCAATTTGTCAGCATAACAAGTGCTGCAGCAAGTGTTTCTTTTAGAGGGGCTTCTCCTTGGCCAATACGATAACCTCTTTTATGTAGCCCTACTCCTGATGTATCTATGGTTAACATAGCATTGTCTTTATGTAATGCTACCTCTATTTTATATAATGGACCCGTCTCAGGCATTTTTGTTGCCAGACCGTATTTTAATTTTAATCGCTCTGCAATTGCCTTTTTGGTAATTGCTTGGCAGTCCGGAACACTATATAAAGTAGATTTTATAGATTTACCAGATACGGGAAACCTTCCGTCTTCCGGAATAAATTGTTCCCAAGGTAAAGCTTTCGTAGATTCAAAAAGCTCATCGAAAGTCTTAGCAGTAAACGAACCGACTAATAATTTTACACGATCTGCCGTACGCAACCATAAATTACAACGTGGAATAGCTGATACAGGAGCATCAAACAGGACCATACCATTTTCGATTTTCACCTCATAGCCCAGCTGTCTAACCTCTTTTGCCACAATAGATTCCAATCCCATTGCAGCGGTTGCAATTAACGTTATATGTTTATTCATTTTCCCTTTCCTTTCCTAACCATATTAAATTAGTTTTAGTTTATCATATTGTTAGGAAAAAAATAAAAAAGAAATAAAAAAATCTTTTTTACATTCGTGTTGTAAAAAAGATTTTGTACGTATATTTTGCGACCGCAGTATACTCGATAAGCCATGTTCTGTTCCATTGTACTGAAGCGGTGGTCAGCCTTGTACTCCGGTTGTAATCATCTATCTACAAGTTTATTACTTGTCCCTCTTTCGGTTGATTTCCCTAATCAAGGATGCCCCTACCATTGTTTGGGTTGCTCACTCGTGGGGTTTACCCGTTCCACCCAGCATGTTTCCATCCTGGCTACGTCACTGTGGCACTTTCAAGGAATATTCCATATCCAATGGACTTAGGAATATTTCCTGCCGTTAACCAAAAAGGTTACCTTAACTTATGAATTCGTTAAGCACGAACACTACAAACATCTCAGTTTGTGTGAGCATGGACTTTCCTCTACACTTAGTGTGCAGCGATTACATGAGTATACATACCATATTCTATTTGTTATTATACCATAAAAACTTTTATAAAGCTTTTACAAAATGTGGAAAATGATCCATCAATGGATAACTGCGTTTTTAATAACACTTAAGCTTCTGCATCTGCCTCCGCATATTTTTTACCAAAAACTGCTTTTTCCAAATTGGAGAGTCTTTTTAAAACATCATAATTTACTTGCTGATTTGAATTAGCAGTTCTTGATCTGGTTTGGTCACTGGCTTTCCTAAGCCGTTCATTTTCTTGCTGAAGTTTTTCTAGTTCTTGTTGAAAGGCATCATAATCTTGGATAATTTTATCTAAAAATTCATCTACTTCTTCCTGATTGTAACCACGCATTGCTGTTTTAAAGTCTTTTTCAAGAATATCTTTTCCACTAAGCTGAATACCTGAACTCAATTTGATCACCCCATATTTTATACAAATCATTTCTATTTTTTCAAACAACGACCCTAAAGTCAATTTTATGATGATAATCCTATATTATGCCTAGTATAGTTTATATACCATTATAGCATTAAAAAAGAAAGCTGAAAATATCAGCTTCCATTTATTATGTCGATTCGTACTTTAAATCACCTGACTGGAACGAAAATGGCAACAAATCTTCCATCGTTATTGTTTTTGTCTGCTGAGTTAGGTTTGATAAATGAATATTCATAGAGCTATCAAAGAATTCGCTCATTACTTGTCGGCAAGAACCGCAAGGAGGCACTGGTCTGTCTGTATCAGCTATGACAGCCATCTCAAGAAATTCATTTTCACCATTTGAAATAGCTTTAAATATTGCAACTCGTTCTGCACAGCAAGTGACCGGATAGGCAGCATTTTCAATATTGCAGCCTGTATATATTTTACCGGAACTAGTGCGTACTGCAGCTCCGACAGGAAATTCTGAATACGGTACATACGCTTTGCTTCTTATTGATTTAGCTTCTGCAATTAATTGATCTTTAGACATTTGTGCTACTCCTTACTTAACTATTGTTAGGAAGAATTTAGTTTTTACTCTAATTCTCTAATAAGTTGTGCCAATATATAGTGGATGGAGTGGTTTAGTTCCATGTAGCGTCTGCGTTTAACATCTATATAGTAGCTATGCATTAATAACAGCTCCATATTTTCTTTTGTGGATGAAATTTGGTGCGGATGTACATTTACTTTCCTATCTTTAATTGTTTGCAGTGCTTCTTTCTCCCACTTCTCTATGAGCCTGTATACTGGTAATGTTTCCTCTTTAACCTTTAAAAAGAATTCTTTATCGCTTTTACTTTCAGGAGGGCTATTTTTTTCATAAATTTTCATTAAATAATCAAGATGTTGCTTAAACTGTTTGGTTTGTTCGATTAATTGCATGACAAAGACCGCCTTTTAGTACAATGCTTTATTCATCTTGATTTATTTTAACATTTTTAAGAAAATATAGCATCAAATTAAGTATACGATGGTCCCCCTTTCATTCGTTCTACCATCATTTCAATAAAATGTATTTCATTTTGCTGATGTTGGAAATGAAGTAAGATGTTGTTTTCGACCTTTATTGTTAACTGTTGGTCCATTAATCGTACTTGTTCGGAAATGTGTTGAAGCGACTTTTCAAACTCAGTTTTCGGTACGCCATTTTGCATTTGATCATTCTCATTAACTGCAAAAGTCATTTTTACCTCCACCTTTTTTTGATTGCTTAAGTCGCTATATTCGCTATAAGTAATAAACCTCCTTCATGTTCGACAAAACTAGAAGGAAAAGCACAAAACAAGTGTAGAAAACTCATTTTTTTATTATAAATAGACAAACTATCTAAGAAAGGAGGTAATTTTAATGAAAAGTCAAAGCAAGCAACAGAAAATGGAAAATCATCATAAGAAGAAATCCCTTAAAACTGGTGATGAAAAATTAAACGGGCCTAATCGTCCCGCAACATAAAGGATTAAAAATTGCTATCACCTTCACCTTAAAAGAATTGTCAATAATGGCAAACGCTTTTAAGGTGAAGGTGAATGAAAGAACTTTTATATGCCCCCTCATTTACTTCATTCATTACGAATATTATCATGCCCACCATACTAAAGTTTTTTTATGCTTGTGAAATTGCATACAAATGGGAACGGTGTATTTCAAATATTTTACCTGAAATTATGCGTATTTATTGGTTTTGATATATAATAAAGTTAGTTTCGTACATTTACTCTATTATTATTCAGATTTAATAAGGAAATGCCACAGAATTTATTTATAATTATCAAGTATTCGTTTTTCTGGTATGATACTGTAATATACTTAGGGGGACATCTATATGAATTATCCAAATGGAAAAAAGGCAGTATTACATCAGGAAGCAAAAGGTCAAGGAAAACAAAACTATAGTAATCGGGGGATGACTTTAGAAGAAGATATTAATCATACGAATGCTTATTATTTGACTAGTGATAAGGCAATTATTCATAAAAAACCAACCCCAGTTCAAATTGTAAACGTTCATTACCCAAAAAGAAGCGCAGCCGTTATTACTGAGGGATATTTTAAGCAGGCATCTACCACTGATTATAATGGCATATATCGAAATAGATATATTGATTTTGAAGCAAAAGAAACGAGGAATAAGACATTGTTTCCGTTATCGAATATACACGAACATCAAATCGAACATATGGAATCTATTGTAAACCATGGTGGAATATGTTTCTTAATAGTCCGTTTTACCGCCTTCAATGAAACGTACTACATCAAAGCTGAAACCCTCTTGTCTTATTGGAAAGATAAATTAAATGGGGGCAGAAAATCAATTCCATATTCTGCAATAAAACAGGAGGGCTACCAGATACCATTTCAATATCAAGCCAGGGTTGATTATTTAAAAGTCATAGATAAGCTTTACTTTTAGATTGGAGGAATATGAGCAATGGCAGATAAACGCCAAACTCGTACAGCACGAAGGAAGCAAAATAAACCAAAAAAGAAACCAATTTGGAAAAAGATATTATACACATTATTGATCATTGTTTTAGCAATTGGAATCGGTGTTGGAGCCCTCTTTACGTATTATATTGCCACAGCACCCCCAATTGACGAAGCTAAGCTATCAGATCCATTTCCATCCGTTGTCCTGGATCAAGACGGTGAAGTAGTAGAAAGTTTAGGTAAAGAACAGCGGACGAAAATTGAATATGAGGATTTACCGCAAGTATTAATTGATGCTGTAGTAGCAACCGAAGACTCCCGATTTTTTAAACACAGTGGGATTGATATACGAAGAATTGCGGGTGCAATTAAAGCTAATATAACAGAGGGTTTCGGATCAGAAGGAGCCAGTACGATAACCCAACAAGTTGTTGAAAATTCTTTCTTAACACCTGATAAGAAAATAAAGCTTAAAGTTCAAGAGCAATGGTTGGCTCTACAATTAGAACGTAAATATTCAAAAGAAGAAATTTTAGAGATGTACTTAAATAAAATATTTTACGGTAGTGGCGCATATGGCGTAGCTAAAGCTTCAGAAGTTTATTTTGGTAAAACAGATTTAAACGAACTAACGATCCCTGAAGCAGCTATACTTGCAGGATTGCCACAGCGACCATCTGCTTATAATCCGTACGAAAATCCGGAGTTAACGAAAGAAAGAATGAATACGGTATTAAATTTAATGGTTAGACATGGAAAAATTTCTGAAAAAGAAGCAGAAGAAGCTAGGCAGGTTGATATTGAATCATTATTAGCTGGCAAACGCCCTGATCCAAATCTATATGAAGCTTTTATCCAACAAGTTGAAAAAGAAGTTGAAGAAAAAGTTGACGGGGCTAATATAAATACAGATGGTTTAAAGATTCATACGACATTGGATCAAGATGCACAGAAACATGTAGAGTCTTTATTAACGGATAGTGATGAAAACCCTATCCCCTACCCTGAAGAAGTAGTAGATGATGAAGGAAATAAGCATGACATGCAAGCCGGTATGGTTGTATTAGATACACAAACAGGAGCTATACAAGCGATCGGCGGCAGACGTAATAGTGAAAAAATTGGTGGTTATAATTACGCAATTGATGGTGGGAGACAGCCGGGTTCCACATTTAAACCGATTATAGCTTTCGGTCCGGCAATTGAGTATAATAAATGGTCCACCTATCATCAAATTAATGATGATCAGCCATATCAAATTGCGGGATCTAATAAAACAATTGATAACTGGAATAAACAGCATGAAGGATGGATGTCAGCACGTTACGCATTAAGTAAATCACTAAACGTACCGACATTAAAAACGTTTGATGAAGTAGGATACGATAAAGCACAGCAGTTTGCTAAGGGACTTGGACTAAACTTTAAAGATGGCAAGCTTGCCCTTACAGATGCAATTGGTGGTTCCGGGTCGTTATTTACACCTCTTGAAGTGGCTGGTGCTTATCGAGCTTTTGGAAATGAAGGAATCTATAATGAACCATATGCTGTTACGAAAGTAGAATTTCCAGATGGTAAGACAGTTGATTTAAAACCAGAATCAGAAGCTGTTATGTCTGATTACACTGCATATATGGTTACGGATATGCTAAAAACTGTTATGAGTGAAGGGACTGGAGTTGAAGCGAATATACCCGGACTTCATGTAGCTGGAAAAACCGGTACCACGAATCGAAAAAATGTTGATGGAAGTCCTGATTCATGGTTTAGTGGGTATACGACAGATTATACAATTTCTATATGGACCGGCTACGACGATAATAATATTCCATTACCGAATACAAAGATTCCACATGCCTTATTTAAAAATACAATGACAGAGTTATCAAAGGATAAGGAAACAAAAGACTTTGTAAAACCGGATTCCGTTGTTGAGGTTGATGTGGAAAAGGGATCCAACCCAGCTAAATTACCAAGCAGTCATACACCAAGTGATAAAATTATCACTGAATTGTTTGTTAAAGGGCACGAACCAGATAAAACATCAGAGAAATTCGATAAGTTAGATCCAGTCAGTAATCTATCTGCAACATATGATGAGGATAGTAATTCCATTAAAGTAAGTTGGGATTATAATTCGAAAGATGATATTGAATTTGAGGTTAGCGCAAGTGTAAATGGTGGCGGAATGAAAGGTATTTCATCTACAGAAGATAAATCCATCGAAATATCGGAAGTTGAAAAAGATGCTGAATACGAAATTCAAGTTGTTGCAGTTAATACGGAAACCTCAAGTAAAAGTGAACCAAAGACAACGAAGGTAAAACTCTCAGACGAAGAGGATGAAGATATACCTTCTGTATCTGATTTAAGTGCAAAATATAATGAAGATAAAAAAGTGATTGATGTGACTTGGGCTTATGATGGACCATCTGCTTCATTTGAAGTAGAAGTATCACCAGGTGGGCAAACTCAAACAGTGAGTTCCAATGGTATAGAAGTCGGTGGTGCTACTCCTGGCGAAACCTATACCATTACTGTGACTTCAATAGGGAAAGATAATGATAATAAAGGTGATAGTCAAAGTACAAAAATATCGATTCCTGATGATGAAACAAGCGAAGGTGAAGAACCAGAAGACCCGAACGAGGAAGAAGAAAATGACTCTGAATCTGAGACAGACGAAAATAATGATCAAAAAGAAAGCATAGATGAAGAGGAAAACCAAAATACCGATAATGAAAATAGTCAAGATGGTCAGGAACAAGAAAATCAGCAGGAAGATCAAGATAAAGAACAAGAAGATCCACAAAGTGATCAAGGACAGGATCAGGATCAAGAACAAAATCAAGACCAAGATAAAGAACAAGAATCAAATAATCAGGAACAGCAACAGAATGATGAGGAACAAACAGATCAAAGTGATCAACAAGGAGATACGAACTCAAGTCCCTCTGATAATAATGCTGATAGAGAATAACAAAAAAGAGGCATTCCCTATGACAATTTAGGGAAGGCCTCTTTTCTATTGTAGTTAGATGTCACTTCGTTTTTTTCAACCTCTTTTTCCCTTCACGGCATAGGTCTAACAAAGGGCATGTTGGGCACTCAGGATTTCTAGCTTTACAATGGTAACGACCAAAAAAGATCATACGATGATGCGTTTCCCCCCACTCTTCCATTGGTACTTTTTTCATTAGAGTTTTTTCTACTTCTAATACGGAGTCTTTCCATCTGCAAAAGGCTAAACGTTTAGCAACCCGTTCTACATGCGTATCGACTGCGATTGCTGGTTCCTTAAATGCGACGGAAGCTACTACATTTGCAGTTTTTCTACCTACACCTGCAAGTTTCATTAGTTCTGTTTTAGAGTTAGGAACTTCTCCCCCATAATCATCTATTAAGGATTGACATAATTTGCGGATATTTTTTGCCTTATTTCGATAAAGTCCGATTGAACGGATGTCTTCTTGTAATTCTTCTAAGGGTACAGACAGATAATCCTCTGGTGTTTTATACTTTTTAAACAGATCCTTGGTTACTTTATTTACAAGTACATCTGTACATTGAGCAGATAGTAGTACAGCGATAACAAGTTCAAATGGATTCGAGTGGGTCAATTCACATTCTGCACGAGGAAACATGTCCCTCATGACATCTAAACAATGGGATATTTCTTTTTTATTTAACATATCATTCCTCGCTCTCCAACCAATTGTAATAAAATGATGTATCTCTTTTTGTATTGTTATTGGGTTTCATCACCTGTTTATCACGAAATGATTTGCTTTCTTCTCGAGCTTGTTCGACAGAATGTATTCCTTTCTTTTGCCAATCTCTTAGTATACGATCAATGTATTTGAAATTTAACTTTCCCATTAATACGGATTCTCTCAGCCCGGCTTTTATTAATGATGGGGCTATTTTATCCGCATCTAGCCATGAATTAATTGTTTCGATTTCAAAAGGTGAGAGCGGTCTCCCAAATTCTTGTTCAAATAAAATAAATATAGTTCCATCCAAATTTTCCTTTTCTATTTTTTTTTCATTAAAGAGCTTTTCCCATAGTGGATTGAGACAATACGCTTCACTTAATTGGTTTTGATTATTTTCCGTTTGTTCAATGGTAAGCAAATCTTTCTGAATAAGTCTTCGAAGTATGTTTGCACATTCTTTTTCATTTACTGTTAAGTATGACGAAAGATCAGCCGGAGTAGGAAAATCGTTATTTTCAAGCAAAAAGCGATGTAGCTGTAAAACAACCATTACTTCTTTCTCGTTCATTCCTAGGGATTTATAAGATGTGAGCAACTTTGTTGGAATTTGGATTTGATTTAATAATAATTGTTGAATCGAAAGGGATTTTGTCATTATATAACACCTCATTCTAAGTATATCATGTAAAAATAAACAGATGTCATATGAAAATCCCTTGCTAAAATTTCATGCAAGGGATTTTTAATTCCATTTAGTATTTGTCAACATTATGGATATAAACGATTTAATAAGCGTGGGAAAGGAATCGTTTCCCGCACATGGTCTATACCAGCTATCCATGCAACTGTGCGTTCAAGTCCTAGACCAAATCCCGAATGTGGAACGTTGCCGTATTTTTGTAAGTCTAAATACCATTCATATGCCTCTCCGGTTAATCCGTGTTGTTCATACCTTTCTTTCATTAATTCTAAATCATCAATACGCTGAGAACCGCCTATTATTTCTCCATATCCTTCTGGCGCTATTAAATCTGCACATAAAACCACTTCAGGGTGATCTGGATGAGGTTTCATGTAAAACGCTTTGATATCTGCAGGATAATTTGTAATAAATACTGGTTTATCAAAGTGATCAGCGATAGCTGTTTCATGAGGAGCTCCGAAATCTTCTCCCCACTCAATATCAGAAAATCCCTTTTCTTTTAATAAGTTAATTGCTTCATCATATGAAATTCTAGGAAACGGTGCTTTAATTTGTTCTAACTTAGATATATCACGATGGAGCGCAGCTAGTTCCAGCTGGCAATTTTTCAGTACAGATTGCGCAATAAAACTTACATAGTTTTCTTGTATTTCTAAACTTTCATCGTGGTCTACGAAAGCCATTTCTGGTTCGATCATCCAAAATTCGATTAGATGCCTGCGTGTTTTGGACTTTTCTGCACGGAAAGTTGGTCCGAAGGAAAACACTTTACCAAAAGCGAGAGCAGCTGCTTCTAAGTATAATTGGCCGCTTTGTGATAAATACGCCTCTTCATCAAAGTATTTCGTGTGAAATAGTTCAGTCGTTCCTTCTGCAGAAGAAGCAGTTAAAATAGGTGGATCAATTTTGACATAACCATTATCGTTAAAAAATTGATAAGTTGCACGAATAATTTCATTACGTATTTTCATTATTGCATGCTGTCTTTTTGAACGTAACCATAAGTGGCGATGATCCATTAAAAACTCAATTCCATGTTCCTTAGGTGTAATTGGATAGTCATTCGCTTCGTGAATAAGTTCAATATTCTCTACCTGCATCTCATAGCCTAAAGGAGATCTTTTATCCTCTACGATCTTCCCCGTGATATAAAAAGATGACTCTTGATGCATATTTTTAGCTAGCTGAAAAGTATTCTCACTTACATCATTTTTAGCTACAACTGCTTGCATAAAGCCAGTTCCATCACGTAGTTGTAAAAAGGAAATTTTTCCGCTTGACCGTTTATTCGTTAGCCAAGCTCCAATTGTTACTGTTTGTTCTTCATAATTAGCTGCCTGTGCTATCGTTGTTTTCAAAACAATGACCTCCATTACTCTGTATTATCCTCGATGATTTTCTACAAATCGTTTAATTCTTTTTGCTGCTTCTTTTAATAAATCAGTTGCTGCTGCATATGATAATCGTACATTATCAGGTGATCCAAAGCCAGACCCAGGTACTAGAGCTACATTTTCTTCTTCCAGTAAAGCTGTAACCCACTCATCAACATTATTATAACCATTTATGAGTGCAGCTTCTTTTACATTAGGGAATAAATAAAATGCTCCCTTAGGCTTTACGCATTTAATTCCGGGGATTTCAACAAGTAATTCATAAAGAATTTCAAGTCTTTCTGAAAACACTTTCTTCATATTTGACAATGTTTCTGTGTCGGTTTCCTCGTATGCTGCAAGTGCTGCGTATTGAGCGATTGATGTAGGGTTAGAAGTAGATTGAGAAGCAAGGCTGGTCATCGCCTTAATAATTTTCGCATCACCCGCAGCATAACCAATACGCCATCCAGTCATAGCATGTGATTTACTTACCCCGTTGATAACAATTGTTTGTTGCTTAAGCTTATCGGATAAAGATGCAATTGATACATGTTTATCTTCTGTATAAATAAGTTTTTCATATATTTCATCTGAAACAATTACTATGTTATGCTTTGCGCAGATTTCCCCGATTTTAGCTAATTCATCTCTGTTATACATCATTCCAGTTGGGTTACTTGGTGAATTTATTACAATTGCTTTTGTTTTCTCTGTAATGGCTTGCTCTAGTTGTGATGGTGTAATTTTAAATTCATTGTCTTCTGATGCATCAACAATTACAGGTTTGCCACCAGCAAGTTTTACTTGTTCTGGATAGCTGACCCAATATGGAGCAGGGATGATGACTTCATCATCATTATTTAATATAACTTGAAATAAAGTGTATAAAGCATGCTTAGCTCCTGTTGTAACCACTATTTCGTCAGCCGAGTAGCTTAATTCATTTTCGTCTTTAAATTTGTGTATAATAGCTTGTTTAAGTCCATTTATCCCACCTGATGGAGTATATTTTGTCATTCCGTCTTTCATTGCCTTCTCTGCAGCTCGAATAACAATGTCAGGAGTGTTAAAATCTGGCTCTCCTACACCTAAGCCAATGACATCATATCCTTGTTGTTTCAATTCTTTTGCTTTTGCTGAAATTGCCAATGTTGATGATGGCGTTAAAGTTTTTACCCTATTTGCTAATTCCATACTTAAAAACCACCTTTAAAAATCTATTCTTATTTTTTATTAAAACATTTTTTTAAATCGATATTGTTCATAATGAGATCCATCATAAATAGATAAATAATCAAATGCATATCGGTCTGTACTATCAATATAAGTCAATTCCCATAATGGTTTATCTTTGACCATTGCTGGTTTAATTTTAATCATTTTACAGTCTTTACATTCGGAGTTCCACTGATTTAAAATTTTTTCTTTTGGAACGATTTTTGATTTATCTATAATTTTAACTTTTTTTTCTTTTTTCTTAAGTGGGAAAAAAACGATTTTGTTTTTCCCTTCTTCTGTTTTGCCGAAAAGAATATGAAAAGCCTGTTCACCATTAAAACGCTCTATTTCATCAATCGAGACAAGGTCTGTTTCCTCTAATATTTTTTCTTTGGTTTCTGCAAATCCTGCTACTTTGCTTTTTTGAATGGAATGGTATAAATAAATACTGTATATCAAGCCTACTAAAAGAAAAAGGCATAAAATCCAAAAGCCCCATTTTAACCAACTTGGAGCGTTGGATTGCATATAATTGTTCTTCATTTATTTTCATCCTTAAAAAATCTTCATTTTTTATCAAAATTTGCTACACATACAACATTATTCTTAGTTCAAACTAAGTATCACATATTAAATATGATATTAAATTATATTTGATGTATAATAAAAAATTTCTAACCTATACCATACCACAATCGTACTGATGCATGCGTGGATGCATCAGTATTTTTTTGTTTCTTTTGCTTTCTAAAACCATTCATCTGCTTTATTCATTAACTCATACGTAGGCTGGAAGCTAACTGGAACATTGGGAATTGATTCTATGAAAAACTTACCATATCGTGTTTTCATAATCCGTGCATCACAGACGAAAACAATGCCACGGTCTTTCTTGGAACGAATTAATCTGCCAAAACCTTGTTTAAATCGAATCACGGCATTGGGTAAAGCTAATTCAAAAAATGCGTTTTTTCTTTCTTTTTTAATGTGATTTGCTCGTGCTTCATAGACAGGATGGTCAGGTGGCTGGAAAGGTAGTCTTACAATCATCAAGCATGATAAGTCCTCACCAGGAATATCAACACCTTCCCAAAATGAATTTGTCCCTAATAAAATGGCTTTGTCAAAAGTTTGAAAATTCTTCTTTAATCGGGTTCTGCTACCGCTTGAGATTCCCTGTGCAATTAAAACATATTGATTTAGATCCATTATTTCTCTCAACAAGGAATAAGATCTTTTAAGCATGTTATAGGATGTGAAAAGTACAAGCATTCTTCCTTTTGTTATTTCCGCTAAGGATAATATAGCTTCACAAGTGGAATAAATAAAATCATCCAAATTTCCATGTTTAATATCAGGGAAATCATTTGGGACCATCAATTGAACTTGGTTCGTATAATCAAAAGGAGATATTATTTTGTTTGTAATTAATTTTTCAGAGTCTAAACCTAATCTGTTAACAATAAATGAAAATGAATTCCTCATAGTTAGGGTAGCACTAGTCAGTATAATGCTCTCTTTTTTATCAAAAAAGTCTTGTGCTAATAATGCTGCTACTTCCGTTGGTTCACTGTATAAGTATATCGCATTATTAAAGCTGTGTCTTTCCATTTCTACCCATTTTACATGTGTTGCAGACGCGTTTAACAAGAAGAAAGACTCGAGATGATCAATAAAGTTTTGTAAATGCTGCAAATGTCTCTTCAAATCTTCTTTATCATATTTATCAAAGACTTCCTGTTTATCCATTTGTTGATCTAAAAAGCTGAGAATATGGATTAAATCCCTTAATAAAAAGGATAAACGATTGGCCATTTCTTTTATTAATTGCCATGCCTTTGATGCTTCCTGGTCCTCTTCTATTTTGTATTGAATCCTCCCGATGTCACTTACAGATTTTTTATTCACTCTTTGATCCATTACATACTGAAATAGCGTACGAAATAAGTCATCTACCTCATATTTTGTCCGCAGGAAGATTTCGTTCCATTTTTCTAGTGATAAAGCGTTAGGCCCTAAAGCACATTTTTCTACGATACGATTTAACCATTTTCCATCATCTGTTGTTCCAATTTGATTTAAGTTGTATTGCATATTTGAATAATCTAATTGCAAACCATAATGGCGTGATACAATATCTTCAAAATGATGAGCTTCATCGATAATTGCTTTATCATAACTTGGTAAAAATTGATAATCATTAAAAATATCTGTACATAATAATGCATGATTCGTTATGATAATATTTGCTTGTTGCGCCTTATTGCGGGCTTTTTGATAATAGGATTTAGAAAACCATGGTGAAGTTGGATCAACGTAGCTTTCTGTATCACTGGCTATTTTTTTATAGAAGAAATAGCCGTTTGAAGGTAAATGTATCTCGTCAATATCACCGGTTTCTGTCTCTGTTATCCAAACAAGAATCATCGCCTTTGTTAGTGTAATACCATAATTATCCTGTTCGCTTGAAGTTAATTCATGTTCAAATTTTTCCAAGCTAAGATAATGGTGTTTTCCTTTTAACAAAGCTGCTTGAAATGGAAGAGAAATTAACTTTTGAAGTAAAGGAATTTCCTCATCTAAGAGCTGCGTTTGCAATTGTGTTGTATATGTACTGATTACAAGCCTCTTATTTGAACGCAATGCTTCATAAATGGCTGTAATTAGATAAGCTAATGACTTTCCTGTCCCAGTTTCAGCTTCAATTAATCCATGTTTATGTGATTGAAATGCATCGAAAATGTCTTCAGACATCTCTCGTTGACCATCTCTTTTTTCAAAATTTTTCATTTGTTTTTGCATGCTTCCGTTCCATTCATAGATCGAATCTAAATAATCACCAAAGGACATATCCAGGTTAAGGGATTTTTCTTTTGAATTTTGAATTTGTTTAAATGCGAGACCCCGAAAAGATTCAATATTCTTTGTTTCGGTTGTAGAAAATGCTAATGCTTGCTGACGCTGCTCTAGCAGTGCATAAAGATCAGATTTTAGCATCTTTTCTAAATTGATTAAATGGGTTACTGTTTCATATGGTAAAGCATTTAGTTTTTCTTTAAGCTTTAGAAATAATTTTGCCGTGACATATGCATCTGATAAAGCTCTATGCGGGCTTTCATGAAATATCCCCAAATATTCAGCTAATTGCCCTAATTTATAACTGGGTGCCTGCGGATATAAAATTCGAGCAAGTTCCACTGTATCCAAAACAGGATTTGTAAGTTTATTTAGTCCATGGTTGCTTAATTCAGTATTTAAGAAGCTAAGGTCAAACGGCACGTTATGTGCTATTAAATAGTGATTGCCACATAACTCTATCATTTTTTTTGCTTTTTCTTTAAAAGTTGGTGCGTTTTGAACATCTTCATTTCGGATCCCCGTTAGATTGGATATGAAAGGTGGAATTTTTTTATTTGGATTGAATAAAGTAGAGTAATCATCTACGATTGTATCATTATCAACGATAACCATCCCAACTTCAATGATCTTGTCATTTTCTGTTGGAGAGTGACCTGTAGTTTCCAAATCGATTATAACATATCTCTCCACTTTTCTACCTACTCTCTTTCCATACTTTTATACGAATAAATAAAACTCTTATCATCATTCAAGTTGATAAGAGCTTTTTTAACCTTTATCTAATATCAACCACTTCCGTTAATGGTGGCTCTTGCTCTAAAAATTGCTCAATTTCATTATTTTCATTCATAATTGCAACCTTTGGCTTATGTGATGATAACTCCTCGTTAGAAAGGAGTGCATAAGATACAATAATAACAACATCATCAGGTTGTACATGACGAGCAGCTGCACCATTTAAGCAAATCATTCTGGAACCTTTAGGACCAGGGATAACGTACGTTTCTAAGCGAGCACCATTATTATTATTTACAATCTGTACCTTCTCATGCGGTAAAATGCCAACTTTTTCTAGAATATCCTGATCAATCGTAACACTGCCAACATAATTTAAATTTGCTTCTGTAACACGTGCCCGATGAATTTTTGCTTTCATCATCGTTCGAAACATACTGGTTCCTCCTATTATAAATGGTTTATGAGTTGTCCACGTTTATCAAAGATAAGATTGTCAATTAATCTAGCATGCTGAAAGTGAACTGCTAATGCTAATATAACAGGTTGATCAATTACAGTAATAGGTTGTAATTTTGGATAACTAAAGATTTCGACATAGTCAATAACCCCATTAGTTTGATCGATGATTGTATCCGAAACCTCTTTTACAATAATATCAGGATTTAATTCTCCGTCAACTACTAATTGTTGCCCCTGTAATAAAGCCTTATATAACCATGCAGCCTCTTCCCTCTCTTCATTGTTTAAATGTACATTTCTGCTGCTTTTTGCTAGTCCATCTCGTTCTCGAATAGTCGGAACACCGACTAATTCGATTGGAAAGTTCAATTCGTTGAGGAGTGCAGAAACAACAGCAAGCTGCTGTGCATCCTTCATCCCAAAATATACTTTATTGGGTTGGACAATATGGAATAATTTTGTCAATACTGTTATTACCCCTTCAAAATGTCCAGGTCGAGATTTACCACATAATACATCAATCCTACCTTTAATAGACAGTTCAATAATCCGTTTATTTGGATACATATCTTTAGCATCCGGAATAAATAAAATATCAACGCCTACTTCTTCAGCGCGTAGCTTATCTTTTTCCTCGTCACGAGGATACTGCTCATAATCTTCATTCGGTCCAAACTGAAGGGGATTTACGAATATACTTGTAACAACAATGTCATTATCTTTTTTTGCTTTTTCCATTAAATTTGTATGACCATCATGAAAAAAGCCCATTGTTGGAACAAAACCGATTTGTTTATTACTTTTTTTCAATTGATTAATTTTTTCAAGCATGTCTTCGATGGAGTGAATAATCTCCATAATATCAACCTACCATTCATTTGGTAATAATAGTTTATCATTTAAAAGAATGCGCATCTAAAGGAAATTCACCTTGTTTTACGTCTGATATATAGGATGAAATAGCTTCTTTACCCATGACATTAAAATCAGCATAAGGTTTTACGAACTTAGGTAAACGGTTTATCCCATATTTTAATATGTCGTGATAAACAAGAACTTGACCATCGCAATGAGCGCCTGCACCTATACCGATGGTTGGAATAGAAAGTTCATCCGTAACTATTTTTGCCAGATCTTGCGGTATACATTCAAGCACTAAAGCAATTGCTCCATGATCAACTACCTGTCTGGCGTCCTCAAGCAGTTTTTTAGCTGTATCTTTATCTCTTCCCTGAACTTTATATCCGCCTAATACATTAACTGTTTGCGGTGTTAATCCTAAATGTGCTACAACTGGAATCCCGGCATTAGTTAGATGTCTTGTTAGATTTAATACCCCACTGGAAGCCCCTTCTAGTTTGAGGGCTTGAGCATCTGTATGCTGAAAAATATTTCGTGCATTGGCCAGAGATTCTTCTAATGATATATGATAAGACATAAAAGGCATATCAACTACCATAAAAGTATCTTTTGCTCCTCGTTTTACAGCTTTTGCGTGATGAATCATATAATCAATCGTAACTTGAATTGTAGATGTATAGCCAAGTACAACCATTCCGAGAGAATCTCCCACTAAAATCATATCAACACCGGCTTCTTCTGCAGTTCTTGCTGATGGATAGTCATAAGCGGTGATCATCGATATTTTATCGTTCTGCTGTTTCATTTTTTGCAAATCAAGCGTGCTTAACATGTTCATTATTCCTCCTTTTGAAACCAATTGATTTCTCCAGAATATAATTGTTTAGTTTCTCCCTGCATTGTTTTTATTAATAATGCACCATCTTCCGCAATTCCTGAAAATATTGCTTTGAATTCTTCTTGTAATGTTTTAACCCAAATGGTTTTTCCGATTTTAAATCCGTAACTTTCCCATTTATTTTTAATATGTGGGAATCCATTTTTTATGTATGTATCATAACTTTGTTCAAATGTTACTAATATTTCTTGGATAAGTTTTACAATATCCCACGTTTGATTTGTTTCTATTTTTAATGATGTAGCTTTC
>Ga0079226_10000408_pt1 | contig 29589 bp, 30 predicted proteins | sample Poulit2014_FD_76345 | JGI IMG/M metagenome (GOLD analysis project Ga0079226, IMG submission 76345) | Agricultural soil microbial communities from Georgia to study Nitrogen management - Poultry litter 2014 | ecosystem: Environmental > Terrestrial > Soil > Agricultural land | place: USA: Georgia...
AGAAAACACGTTGCAGCTCGACCAACGCACTTCGGCGCCCAAATCTTGCAGGGTCTCGATTAACACTGCGGTTTGAATGGTCATGTGAATGCAGCCAATAATGCGTGCGCCTTTTAAGGGCTGTGAGGCACGATATTTGTTGCGAATGGCCATTAACGCTGGCATTTCGGTTTCTGCAATGGCAATTTCACGTCGGCCCCAATCCGCTAGGGAAAGATCGGCGACTTTAAAATCTTGTTTTTCAATAGTGGCAGTTTGTGTGCTCATAAACTTTTCTCCATTCGTGGTAAGCGAATGGGCGCCGTTGGTACCGAGCCTAGCGGCAAGCCGCTGCAGCGCCCCTCGGAATTAAAGTTATAAACCTGCGTCGGCTTTTAGTGCCTCGGCGAGGTCGGTTTTTTCCCAAGTAAAGTTAGGGTTGTCGCGCCCAAAGTGGCCATAAGCGGCGGTGTCGCGGTAAATAGGGCGGCGTAAATCCAACGCCTCAATAATGCCGCGAGGGCGCAGGTCAAAATGTTGGCTAATGAGGGCAGCGATGGCGTCGTCGCTAATGCGGCCTGTGCCAAAAGTATTCACGGAAATAGAGGTGGGATCGGCCACGCCAATGGCGTAGCTCACCTGAATTTCGCAGCGCTCCGCAAGGCCTGCGGCCACTACGTTCTTGGCCACATAGCGGCCAGCGTAAGCGGCGGATCTATCAACCTTGGAAGGGTCTTTGCCCGAGAAAGCACCACCACCGTGGCGCGCCATGCCGCCGTAGGTGTCCACAATAATCTTACGGCCCGTTAAGCCGCAATCGCCCACGGGGCCGCCAATCACAAAGTTGCCTGTGGGGTTGATGTGGTATTGGGTGCCAGCGTGTAGCCACTCGGCGGGCAGCACAGGGCGAATAATTTCTTCCATCACTGCTTCGTGAATATCTTTTTGGCTAATCTCGGCTGCGTGCTGGGTGGAAAGCACCACCGCATCAATGGCTACGGGCTTGCCGTTTTCATAGCGCAAGGTGAGCTGGCTTTTGGCATCGGGGCGCAACCAATCGAGCACGCCGCTTTTACGCAGCTGTGCTTGGCGCTCCATTAAACGGTGGGCGTAGTGGATGGGGGCGGGCATCAGGCTCTGGGTTTCGTTGCTGGCGTAACCGAACATTAAGCCTTGGTCGCCGGCACCGATTTGCTTGTCTTCTTTTTCGTCCACGCCTTGGGCAATGTCAGTGCTTTGTTTGCCAATGGCGTTGAGCACGCCACAGCTGGCGCCATCAAAACCCACGTCTGAGCTGTTGTAGCCGATGTCTAAAATCACATCGCGCACCACTTGCTCTAGGTCCACATAGGTATCGGTGGTCACTTCGCCAGCAATAATGGCGACACCCGTTTTAACTAAGGCTTCCACTGCCACACGAGCTTCTGGGTCATCTTTAATGATGGCATCAAGCACGGCATCAGAGATTTGGTCGGCCATTTTGTCGGGGTGGCCTTCGGATACTGATTCCGAGGTAAAAATTGTGTATTCACTCATGGTTATGTCTCCGTTCACCTGTGGCGCCTTATGCACCTTTGGTTGTTGCAATGGCGCTAAGCGGGTGCAACAAAACTACGTACCTGTATTTGAAAACCGTTACGCAAAGCAAGAAATTGTGTTTCTTCGGTTTTAAGCCCTGCTTCTGCGGCCCAACGTGCAATATCTTCTTCGCTAAAACCTAGCCACACGTGGCCACAGCGTTCTTTAGTCCATTGTTGTTGGTGCTCGCATAGTTCAGTGAGCACCAGCACACCATCACGTTTTAACCGCCTAGAGGCGGCGATAAAACTGTCGGCGGGGTGGGCTAAGTGATGTAGCACCATGTTTAGCACCACAGCATCGAATTGTTGTGCAGGCCCGTTATGGGGCCAAATGCCTTGGGTTAGCTGAGTGCTTGGCATGTTATGGGCGGCAAAACGTTCCTTGGCACGGGCTAACATGTTAGCGCTGCTGTCAATGCCCACTAAATGCTGAAACCAAGGGGCGATACGCACTAAAAACTGCCCCTCACCCACGCCAATTTCTAGTGCACTGTGTGCGTTGGCAGGCAGTGCACGTTGCAAAATATTGGCTGCCAGTTCTTGATAGTCATTACTGTGAGCCAAAAAAGGGTCGTTGCTGCTATCGCCTTGCTCAGCAAAATAGGCATGGCTTTGGGCACTGCGTTGCTGCTCTATTTTTAATAGGGCGTTTTCCACTTCTGCATTACGTGCGGCCTTGTTTGCGGCGGTGAAAATGGCCTGCTGTAGTGCCGCAACTTCGGCCACGCCTTGCCAATTGGGTAAGCAGCGGCGGTAAAACAGTGTGTTGCCTTCACGCTTTGCCTCTACCAGTTTGGCTTGTGCTAATAGTTTTAGGTGGTGGCTAAGGCGTGATTGGCCTAAGCCCAGCAAAGCGCTTAGCTCAGAGGCGGCAAAGCTGTTGCTGCCTAGCACCTGCAGCACTTGCAGCCGCAGTGGGTCGGCAGCAGCTTTTAATAAAGCTGCTAGGGCATCAATGGTGGGCTCGTTATTTAGCATGGGCGGCATTCTAGCCCATGGGTAAATCTATATCAAAATAATTTGAAATAGATTTACAGGTATTGCGCGATGGCAGCGAGGCTAGGTGCTGCGTTGTGGTAATCCAAGGGGATGGCGTGGTTTTGTGCGCCCTGGGTAAGCACTAGGCTAGGGAAGCCGGCAATGGGTAAACGGCGGGCAAAGCTAACTTGTTGCAGCAGCCGTGCTTGGGTGGCGGGGCTGCTGAGGGTTTGGCTAAATAGGGTGGCATTTAAGCCAAGCTCTTTTGCTAGTTGTATTAAAGTGGTGTCGTCGGCGGGGTTCATGGCGCGCAAATAATAAGCCCGCTGAATGGCTTCTATCATAGCGTCTTCTTGCCCTTGGGCTTGGGCTGCAAGCACCGCACGGCACGCGGGGTAAGTGGAGCGGCGGGGTGCGCATTGGTGCCAAAAATCATAGTTAAATGGCGTGCCTACCTGTTGCTCGAGGGTGCGCCAAATGTGTTGCAGCTTGGCCTGCATGGCGGCGGGCATGGGCGCGTTGCTGTCGGGGGCAAGGCCGCCGAGCAGTTGGGCGAAGCGCACAGGCAGCGGCGCTAATTGCTGGCGCAGGTTGGCAAGGGTGGGGCGATAGGCCCAGCACCAGCTGCACATTGGGTCGTGCACGTAATACAGAATGTTTGTGGGCATGTTGCTGGCCTTGTTGTTGGCTTTGGAGGCTTAAGTATGCCGAGCGAATAAGGCCATTCATAGGGGTTGGTTATTACCTTGCGCAGGGGCTTAATAATATAATTTATATAGATTTGTTATAATGGTAGCTGCGTTTGTTAATTCGAACGTGTCGGTAAGGCGTTGTTTTACCGAGCATGCCAGTAGGGCATGCGTTAGTAAGCTGCTTCCAAGTGGTGGTAAGTTGCTTGGGGTGCGGCGCACAAAAATGAACTACTGTTAACCTATATGGATGGGGTGATTGTGCGCCATTTTGCAAGCCTTAGTGGGCTTTGCGTTAGAAGAAATAGGACAATATGAGAGTTGGAATTATCGGTGCAGGCCCGAGTGGCTTGGCGCAATTACGTGCTTTTGAATCTGCTCAGCGAGCAGGCGTAGAAATCCCAGAAATTATTTGTTTTGAAAAACAAAGCAACTGGGGCGGCATGTGGAACTACACATGGCGCACAGGGCTTGGTAAATATGGCGAGCCCATACATGGCAGCATGTACCGTTATCTTTGGTCAAACGGCCCGAAAGAGTGTTTGGAACTGTCTGACTATAGTTTTGACGAGCACTTCGGCAAGCCCATGTCGTCGTTTCCGCCACGTGAAGTGCTATTCGATTATATTCAAGGGCGTATTGAAAAAAGCAATGCACGCGATTTTATTCGCTTTAACACCACGGCAAGGTGGGTGAGCTTTGATGAGGCCACACAAAAATTTAGCGTGGTGCTTGATGATCTCGCGAACAAAGAAACCTATACCGAAGAGTTTGATTATTTGGTGGTGGCCTCGGGGCATTTTTCGGTGCCGAACATGCCTTATTTTGAAGGTATTGAAACCTTTACAGGCACTATCCAGCACGCGCATGATTTCCGTGGTGCCGAGCCCTTCCAAAACCGGCGCTTGCTACTTATTGGCGGCAGTTATTCTGCCGAAGATATTGGCGTGCAGTGCTACAAGCATGGCGCTGAATCGGTGGTAATTAGCTATCGTTCTGAGCCCATTGGTATGGATTGGCCCGACGGCATTAGCGAAAAACCTTTAGTAACCCGTTTTGATGGTGGCAAGGTGCACTTTAGCGATGGCACTGTGGAAGAGTTTGATGACGTGGTGCTATGCACAGGTTATCAGCACAATTTTCCTTTTTTGCCAAGTGAGTATCGCTTAGAAAACAACAACTGTTTGTACCCCGATAAACTGTATAAGGGCGTGGTATTTAACGAGCAGCCGCGGTTGATTTACCTTGGTATGCAAGACCAGTACTACACCTTTAACATGTTTGATGCGCAGGCTTGGTTTGCCCGCGATGTGATGATGGGTGATATTCAGCTACCAGAAAAAGCGGAGCGTGATGCCAGTATCCAGCGTTGGTTGGCCAAGCAGGCGGAAATTGCAACCGCTGAAGACGACGTGGATTTTCAACGTGATTATATCCGCGACTTGATCGATCGCACGGATTACCCCGAGTTTGATATCGAGCAGGTGGGTGAGATGTTTAAACAATGGCTGCGTGATAAGGAGGAAAACATTTTAGACTACCGTGACAAACTGTTTACTTCCGTTATTACGGGCACTAAGGCCATTGAGCACCATACTAAGTGGATCGACGAGCTCGATGATTCCATGGAGCGTTATTTAGCTAGTAAAGAAGAAGTTGCCACGAAAGCGAAGCAGGTTTCTTGATATTAGGCAACAATAAAAACGCCGGCTGCTTGAACGTAGCCGGCGTTTTTTTATGTGGCTGCATTCAGCAGTAGCATGCCAGCGGTAATGCAACCAATGCCTGCCCAACCTTTTTTGCCCAGTGGCGAGCGAAATATAAAAACATCTAGCAGGGCAGTGCCTACCATGCCCAGGCTGCCCCAAACAGCGTAGGCTACACCCAGCGGTAAGTAGCGCACTGCTATGCTGAGCACGGCAAACGCCACAATAATGCTAATTAAGGCGAGCGCTCCCCAGCCCCATTGGCTGAAGCCGTTTGAGCGTTTTACGCAATAATTCGCATAAACATCAAGCGCAGCCGAGCCGGCTAATAAACTGATCGGTATTAGCATTATCGCTCCTCTTCGCTATCCCAAGTCATCAGCATCACGCCAATAAGCATGAGGGCAATGGCTGCCATGTGAATAGAGTTGAGGTGTTCCTGAAAAAACCAGTATCCACCAAGGGTTACGAGTACTACCCCCATACCTTCCCAGATGGCATAGGTGAGGCTGAGTGGCAGGCGTAATACAGCGCGTGCAAGGGCAAGGTAAGAAATCGAAATCATGATGGCCATGATGAAGAAACCAAGTTTGGGGTGGCTGGTGGCCGATAATTTCATGCTAAGCGTGCTGATAACTTCGGTAATAATAGCTAGCACTAACATAAACCAGTGATACACAACGGGCTCCTTTGTGTGCGTTCAGAAAATAATTAAACGTAATGTGCCAACAACAAAGGGGCTGCTAGAGGTCGCTGTGCCAGCTGCGCTCATAAAGGTGTGGTTGCAGATGAGGGGCTATCCCTAGGGGTATGGTTAACATATATCAGGAGCCATTAGTTTGTTACGCATGGCCAAGGGGGTGTGGCGAGCGCAGATGCGGAGTGTATCACGTGGCGCAAAAAAATAAGACCAGCGTTGTTATTTCTGCAGTAAATTTGCCGAGTGCGCGCGGTTGCGAGACAATAGGCGCCTTAAAAAAATAGCCGCCGGTGTTTGCTTAGCTTTTTGCCGGCTTTTTGCCACAGTGAAGGAGCTTATTCACATGTCTTCAACTTCCCTCGGTTCGCGCCATTTAGCTAATGCCATTCGTGCGTTAAGCATGGACGCCGTTCAAAAAGCCAATTCAGGCCACCCCGGTGCGCCCATGGGCATGGCCGACATTGCCGAGGTGTTATGGCGCCAGTTTTTAAGCCATAACCCTGCTAACCCACAATGGCCTAACCGCGACCGTTTCGTGTTATCAAATGGCCATGGCTCTATGCTGCTATATAGCTTGTTGCACCTCACTGGCTATCACGTAAGCCTTGAAGACATTCAAAACTTTCGCCAGCTCAACAGCCCCACTGCCGGCCATCCTGAATACATGGATTGCCCAGGGGTAGAAACCACCACAGGCCCATTAGGCCAAGGTATCGCCAATGCGGTGGGCATGGCGTTAACCGAAAAAATGCTTGCTGCGCAATTTAACCGCGATGGCTATGAAGTGGTCGATCATTACACCTATACCTTCTTAGGCGACGGCTGTTTGATGGAGGGTATTTCCCACGAGGCCTGCTCGTTAGCGGGCACCCTAGGCCTTGGCAAGCTTATTGTGTTTTGGGACGACAACGGCATCTCTATTGATGGCAAGGTGGAAGGCTGGTTTACCGATAACACGGTGGAGCGTTTCCGTGCTTATGGTTGGCATGTGATCCCGAATGTGGATGGCCATAATGCCGACCAACTGCGTGCAGCTATTGAAAATGCACAAGAAGAAACAGGCAAACCCACCCTTATTTGTTGCCGCACCACTATTGGTTTTGGCTCGCCTGCTAAAGCTGGCACTGCGGATAGCCACGGTGCACCTTTGGGTGAGAAAGAAATTGTGAAAACAAAAACGGCTTTGGGCTGGGAACATGGCCCCTTTGAGATCCCAGCAGAGGTTTATGAAGCGTGGGATGCAAAAAAAGCGGGTGCACGCGCCGAAGCTGCTTGGCAAATTAAAATGGATTCCTACGAAGCCGCCTTTCCTGAGCTAGCGGCCGAATTAAAACGCCGTTTAGCCGGCGAGTTGCCTGCGGATTTCTTCGCAAAAAGTAATGCCTACATTGCCCAGTGCCAAGCAGAAAAAGCTAATGTGGCCACCCGTAAGGCCAGCGAAAACGCGCTGAATGCCTATGGGCCTTTGCTGCCAGAGCTCGTGGGCGGTTCTGCCGACCTCGGTGGCTCGAACAACACGGTTTGGCAAGGCAGCAAGCCTATTTCTGCCAGCGATATGAGTGGCAACTATGTGCACTACGGTGTGCGTGAATTTGCCATGACCGCGATGATGAACGGCATGAGTTTATATGGTGGTGTGCGTCCCTACGCAGGCACTTTTTTAGTGTTTATGGAGTACGCTCGCAACGCGGGGCGTATGGCGGCACTGATGAAGCAGCCTACCATTATGGTGTACACCCACGACTCCATTGGTTTGGGCGAAGACGGCCCTACTCACCAACCTATCGAGCAACTGGCTAATTTGCGCAGCACGCCAAACCTAAGCACTTGGCGCCCCTGCGACACTGTAGAAACCGCAGTGGCGTGGCAGCAAGCTATTTTGCGCACGGATGGCCCTTCAGCACTTATTTTTAGCCGCCAAGGCTTGCCATGCATGGAGCGTAGCGAAGCACAGCTGGCTAACGTGGCGAAGGGTGGATATGTGCTGCACCAAACCGGTGAAGGTGAACCCGAAGCTATTTTGCTAGCCACAGGCTCTGAAGTGCAGCTTGCCATGGAAGCAGCTGAACAGCTTGGCGCCAAAGGCCGCAACGTGCGTGTGGTATCATTGCCCGCGATTGATGTATTTCTAGCACAAGATGCTGCTTACCAAGAAACTGTGTTGCCTGTTGCGGTGCGCCGCCGTGTGGCGGTGGAAGCTAGCTGGGCCGATTACTGGAAACAGTTTGTTGGCTTAGATGGCAAGGTGGTTGGCATGCATGGTTTTGGCGCTTCTGCACCGATTAACGACTTATACGAACATTTTGGTATTACCACCGCAGCAGTGGTAAATGCCACTGAAGCATTGTTCGTTTAAACCGCAATAGCGAGGGGTAACACACACCTTATGCGTATCGCATTAAATGGTTATGGCCGTGTGGGGCGTTGTTTTGTGCGCGCCTTAGCGCAGCGTGAAGCCACTGGCTGGGAGGCGCCATTTTCGTTGGTGGCTATTAACGATGTGATGGCCGCCGAGGATATGTTGTACCTCACCCAATACGACACCACCCACGGCCCTTATGCAGGGCCTGTGGCGGTGCGTGAGGGCCGTTTGCACATTGGCCAACAGCAACCCAAAACCTTGCAGTGCACCACACCACAAGAGCTGCCATGGCAGGCGGAAGGCATCGATTTAGTGTTGGAATGCAGTGGTGTGTTTCGTGGTTACAACGATGCCGCGCAGCACTTGCAAGTAGGCGCCAAGCGGGTGTTGATTGGTGCTGTACCCTTTGATCGTGCAGATTATTTTGCCGTGTATGGGGTTAACCACGATGGCCTGCTGCCCGCACACCGAGTGGTTTCCGCTGCTTCGTGCACCACCCATGCCATTGCTCCGTTGTTGCAGTGTTTGCACCAAGCCTATGCTGTTGAGCAAGTGGTGATGACCGAAGTGCATGCCATGACTAGCGACCAAGGCTTGCTCGATAAAGCGCACCGCGATCCACGCCGTGGCCGCGCTGCTGGGCAAAATATTGTGCCCACCACCTCAAGCGCCATTAGCGCAGTGCAACAAGTGCTGCCATTTTTAGCGGGCCTTATCAGTGGTGGCTCTATTCGTGTGCCCACTTTAAATGTGGCAATGGTAGAGCTCACTTTGCGCCTAGCACACACTCCCAGTGTTGCCGAAATAAATGCTTTATTTGCCCAAGAGGCCCAGCGTGTGCCACGTATTCTTGGCTACAATGAGGCACCTTTAGTAAGTGCCGATTTTAACCAACGGCCAGAATCCACTTGGCTTGATGCCACCCAAACTTTAGTGCAAGGCGATATGGTGCGGGTGGTGGCTTGGTATGACAATGAGTGGGGTTATGCCAACCGGCTATTAGATTTGGCGTCTTGGCTTGCTGAGCAGCCAAACGCATTACTGTGAACAATAGAGGAAGCAAGATGACCATCTTACGAATGACCGATGTGGATTTGCAGGGTAAGCGTGTGCTAATCCGCGAAGATTTAAACGTGCCAGTAAAAGAAGGTGTTGTTACCAGTGATGCGCGCATTCGTGCTTCCATTCCCACCATTGAAGCGGCGCTTAAAGCAGGTGCGCGGGTAATGCTCATGTCGCACTTAGGCCGGCCTGAAGAGGGTATGTACGACGAAGCAGCTTCTTTAGCTCCTGTGGCTGCACGCTTAAGCGAATTGCTTGGCCGCGAGGTGCCGCTAGTAAAAGATTGGCTCGAAGGTGTTGATGTTGAGCCAGGTGAGTTGGTGCTATGTGAAAATGTGCGGTTTAACAAGGGCGAGAAAGCCAATGATGAAGCGTTAGCGCGCCGCATGGCCGCGCTGTGTGATGTGTACGTGATGGATGCCTTCGGCACCGCGCACCGTGCACAAGCTTCCACTCATGGTGTGGGCCAATTTGCACCTGTGGCCTGTGCAGGGCCTTTGTTGGCAGCTGAACTCGATGCGCTAGGCAAGGCGCTGCATGCACCTGCACAGCCCTTAGTGGCCATTGTGGGTGGGGCAAAAGTGTCTACTAAGCTAGAGGTGCTTGAAGCACTGGCTGATAAGGTGGATCAACTGGTGGTGGGCGGCGGTATAGCCAACACTTTCTTGGCCGCAGCGGGTTTTCCTGTGGGCCAATCCTTGTGCGAGCACGATCTAATTCCAGCGGCAAAGCGTATTGCTGCAAAAGTGTCTATTCCTTTGCCCACTGATGTGGTGGTGGCAAAAGCGTTTGCGGCCGATGCCCACGCGGTGGTAAAAGCGGTGGCCGATGTGGGGGCCGACGACCTAATCTTAGACGTGGGCCCAGAAACAGCAGCACGCCTTGCGGGTTTAATGCAAGAAGCGGGCACTATTGTGTGGAACGGCCCGCTGGGTGTGTTTGAATTTGACCAATTTGGTGAAGGCACGCGCATGCTTTCAGAAGCCATTGCGGCGAGTAACGGTTTCTCTATTGCGGGCGGGGGTGATACCTTAGCCGCAGTGGATAAGTACAATATCGCTGATAAGGTGTCTTATATTTCCACGGGTGGTGGTGCTTTCTTAGAGTTTTTAGAAGGCAAAACCCTGCCTGCTGTGGCCATGCTCAGCGAACGTACAAACCAACAGTAAACGAAACAAGGGCTGATGCGTCAGCCCTTTTAACTTTGAAGAGGATACAGTTATGGCGCTAATTAGCTTGCGGCAAATGCTGGACCACGCCGCTGAATTTGAGTACGGCATTCCCGCGTTTAACGTGAACAACTTAGAGCAAATGCGAGCCATTATGGAAGCGGCCGATGAAACGGATTCGCCCGTTATTGTGCAGGCATCTGCGGGTGCCCGTGCTTATGCCGGTGCGCCTTTTTTACGCCATCTTATTTTGGCGGCCATTGAAGAATTCCCCCACATTCCAGTGGTGATGCACCAAGATCACGGCACTAGCCCAGCGGTGTGCCAGCGTTCTATTCAGCTTGGTTTCTCTTCGGTGATGATGGATGGCTCCTTGGGCGAAGATGGCAAAACCCCCACCGATTACGAATACAATGTGGCGGTAACCAAGAAAGTGGCAGAAATTGCACATGCTTGCGGTGTGTCAGTGGAAGGTGAGCTCGGTTGCTTAGGTTCGTTAGAAACCGGCCAAGCCGGCGAAGAAGACGGCATCGGTGCCGAAGGCACGCTGTCTATGGAGCAAATGCTTACCGATCCTGAAGAAGCAGCAGATTTCGTGCAACGCACCAAAGTGGATGCGTTAGCCATTGCCATTGGCACGAGCCATGGTGCGTACAAGTTCACCCGCCCACCCACAGGTGATATTTTGGCCATCGACCGCATTAAGGAAATCCATCAGCGTATTCCCGATACGCACCTGGTGATGCACGGCTCGTCTTCAGTGCCACAAGAATGGCTGCAGGTGATCAACGAGTACGGTGGTGAAATTCCTGAAACCTACGGTGTGCCTGTGTCTGAAATTCAAGAGGGCATCAAATATGGCGTGCGCAAGGTGAATATTGATACCGATTTGCGCTTAGCTAGCACGGGTGCTGTTCGCCGTTTCTTAGCACATAACAAGGCTGAGTTTGATCCACGTAAATACTTAGCGGTGTCTACACAGGCGATGAAAGAAATTTGCATTGCCCGCTACGAAGCTTTTGGTGCCGCGGGGCAGGCTAGCAAGATCAAGCCTGTGTCGTTAGAGGCCATGTATAAGCGGTATGAAAGTGGTGAACTAGACCCACGTGTGCAGTAAGTGGTAAGTAGAGTTGCACCCATGCCCTAGCGTAATCACTAGGGCATTTTTGTGTTTGATTGAACAACACGGCCGATTTTCATGCCTTTTGATATTACGCTGATCCAACAACACTGGCGCCCACTCCAATGGCATAAGCCTGAAGAAATTAATGGCGAGGCCTTGCGCTATGCCGAATATTACGGCATCGATTTTGGCCGCCAATTGGGGTTGTTGCATAGCTTTGGTTACTTTGAAGCGGCGGGCCATGTGGTTGCGGTGCACGCCTGGCTGCCTAGCAACGCTCGCGGCACCGTGCTGCTTGGCCATGGTTATTTCGACCACGTAGGCCTTTACCGGCACATCATTCGGCACTTGTTGTCGTTGGGCTATGCTGTGCTGGCTTATGATTTACCAGGCCATGGTTTGTCGTCGGGCCCGCGGGCAGCCATTGATGATTTCTATGTGTACCAACAGGTGCTTGAGCAATGCTTGGAAAAGGAAGAAAACCACTTCCCGCGGCCGTGGCATACGGTGTCGCAAAGCACGGGCGGGGCTATCATCATGGAGTACCTGCTGTATGCAGACCACAACCCCTTTGAAAAGGTGTTTTTATTGGCGCCCTTGGTGCGGCCGAAAGGCTGGCGCACGGCCCAGTTGCTGCACAGTGTGGTGAGCCCCTTTCGTGCGGGCATTAAGCGTGCTTTCACCCCCAATTCAAACGACAGCGAGTTTTTGTATTTCCTGCAGCATTTAGATCCATTGCAGCCCAAAGTGCTTTCTGCCCGTTGGGTGGGTGCGCTCAAGCGCTGGGTGCCGCATTTTGAACAGGCAGGCAAAACCAATATCAGCCCCGTTGTGATCCAGGGTGATAACGATGGTACCGTGGATTGGCGGCACAACCTGCAGGTAATTGAAGAAAAGTTTCACCAACCAGATATTCATATCTTGCGTGGTGCGCGGCACCAACTGGCTAATGAGAAAGAAGCTTACCGCCTTGATATTGCGCGGATACTTTCGCAGCATTTAGCGTAAAAAATGCTGCGCAGAGCTTAAATGAGATGCGTATTAGGAGGGTTACCGCCACCGCATAAGGTGCGGTGGCGGTGGCGTGTTTAGAACAACACGCGAGTGCGAATGGTGCCTTCAATTTGTGCTAGCTTTTCGCGCGCTAGTTCACTGGATTGAGAGGCCACATCGATCACCACATAGCCAATGTTTTTCTTGGTTTGTAGATACTGCGCAGCAACATTCACGCCGTTATCAAAAAACACTTGGTTGATTTGGCTGAGAATGCCAGGCACGTTCTCGTGAATGTGCAGTAAGCGGTGGTTATCGGGGTGCGAAGGTAATGCCACTTCAGGGAAGTTAACCGCCGATAAGGTGGAGCCATTATCAGAGTAGAACACTAGCTTTTCAGCCACTTCGTTACCGATGTTTTCCTGTGCTTCCTGGGTTGAACCACCCACGTGCGGGGTAAGCAGCACGTTATCGTAGTTGCGCAAGGGCGAAACGAACTCGTCGTCGTTAGACTTTGGCTCTTCAGGGAACACGTCGATGGCAGCGCCAAGCAGGTGGCCTTCATCAAGCACTTTGCACAGGGCGTCGATGTCTACCACTTTGCCGCGTGCTGCGTTAATTAAGAAGCTTTGTGGCTTGATTTGGCGCAGTTGCTCCTCTTTTATCATCCACTGGGTATCAGGGGTGTCGGGCACGTGTAAGCTCACCACATCACTCATATTCAGCAGCTCTGCTAAGGAGTGCACTTGTGTGGCGTTGCCCATGGGCAGCTTAGAAACGATGTCGTAGAAATAAACGTGCATGCCTAAGGATTCAGCAAGCACACTCACCTGTGCACCAATGTTACCGTAACCGATGATGCCGAGGTTTTTACCACGCACTTCGTGGCTGTCGGTGGCAGATTTCAGCCATTCGCCACGGTGTGCGGCAGCATTACGCTGTGGCACGCCACGCATTAGCATAATGGCTTCAGCCACTACTAACTCAGCCACTGAGCGGGTGTTAGAATACGGTGCGTTAAACACAGGGATACCGCGCTCAAGTGCGGCATCAAGATCTACCTGGTTGGTGCCAATACAGAAGCAGCCCACGGCCATCAGCTTTTCTGCTGCTGCAAACACATCAGCGGTCAGTTGGGTGCGCGAGCGAATACCTACCATGTGTACATCTTTAATGGCTTCCTTTAACTCGTCGTCGGTTAAGGCGCCCTTTAGGTGGGTGATATTGGTATAGCCGTTGGCGCGGAAGTGGTCTACGGCGTTTTGGTGGATACCTTCAAGGAGTAAAACTTTGATTTTGTCCTTCTGGAGAGAAGTTTTGGCCATGTTAATGTTGTCCCGATCACTGGAAATAAAGACGATATGTTACCATAGCTGGCGGTGAGATATAGCCACCCAACGAAGATGCGTAATTTTGGAGTATTAACACATGAATCAAACGGCCATAGCAGCCCTTTTTGAACCCTTGCTTGGCGCGCAGCGTTGTTTGGCCGATAAGGCCAGCGCGGCACAGTATGGCACAGATTGGACAAAAGTGTGGGATCCTGCGCCAAGCGTAGTATTACTGCCCGAGTCGATCGAAGAAGTGCAGGCTATTGTGCAGATAGCGAACGAGCACGGCATTGCATTAGTGCCTTCTGGTGGCCGCACTGGCTTATCGGCTGGCGCCGTGGCAGCCAATGGTGAGGCGGTGGTCGCCATGGACCGGATGAATAAGGTGGTATCGTTTAACCCCTTCGACCGCGCAGTAAAAGTGCAGGCGGGTGTGGTTACCCAACAGTTGCAAGAGTTTGCCGAAGAGCAGGGGTTGTTTTATCCCGTGGATTTCGCTTCGGCGGGTTCGAGCCAAATAGGCGGTAATATTGGCACCAACGCCGGTGGTATTAAGGTGATTCGTTATGGCATGACGCGCGACTGGGTGTCGGGTGTAACGGTGGTAACCGGTGCGGGCGATGTGCTTGAGCTTAACCAGGGGCTGATGAAGAATGCCACAGGTTACGATTTGCGCCATTTATTTATAGGTTCTGAAGGCACTCTGGGGATTGTGGTGGACGCCACCATTCAGCTAGCACGCCAGCCTGAAAACCTCACAGCACTTGTGCTCGGTGTCAATACCTTTGATGACATTATGAAGGTGCTGCATGCATTTCAACAAAATATTGATCTTACTGCTTTTGAGTTTTTCTCGGATAAAGCCATGAGCCATGTGTTGGCCCATGGGGTGCCAGCGCCTTTTGCCGAGCGCACGCCGTTTTATTGCCTGCTTGAATTCGAGCAAACCTCAGAGCAAGTGGGCGATATGGCGATGGAGTTGTTTGGCCAATGCATGGAAGAAAACTGGGTGCTTGATGGCGTGATGAGCCAATCTTTGCAGCAGCTTGATCAGCTATGGCAGCTGCGTGAGCGTATTTCTGAAAGCATCGCGCCACATACGCCATACAAAAACGATATCGCCGTTACTGTTAGCCAGGTGCCCGAATTTGTGAATGCGGTAGATACTGTGGTGCAAGAGGCATACCCCGATTTTGAAATCGTGTGGTTTGGCCACATTGGTGACGGCAACATGCATTTAAACATTTTAAAGCCTGCCGATCTGCCCAAAGAAACCTTCTTTGAGCAGTGCAATGAAGTGTCTAAGTGGGTGTTTGAGATTGTGCAACAGCACCAAGGCTCTATTTCTGCTGAACACGGTGTGGGCATGACGAAGAAGCCGTACCTGCATTACAGCCGCAGTGCTGCGGAAATTAACTACTGCAAAGCGATCAAAAAAGCGTTCGATCCGAACAACATCATGAACCCCGGCAAGTTGTTTGATCAGGAGTAAAGGTGTGGCGTACGAACACCGTTGGATGAATGGCGACCCCGTGAACTTGCCGGTGGGCAAGGCAGTTTGTGTGGGCCGCAACTATGCGGCTCATGCACAAGAGTTAGGCAATGAAGTGCCCACCGAGCCACTGCTGTTTATCAAGCCAAGCACGGCGCTGCGCCATTTAGAGCAGCCTATTGTGTTGCCCGAAGGCCTAGGCGCTGTGCATCATGAAGTGGAAATTGCTGTGTTAATCGGCAAGCCCCTAACGAACGCTAGCACAGCAGAGGTGCGCGATGCTGTTGCCGCCTACGGGGTGGGGCTCGATCTCACCTTGCGTGATGTGCAAAACCAGTTAAAAGCCAAGGGCCAGCCGTGGGAGCGGGCGAAGGCCTTTGACGGTGCAGGTTTGCTATCGCACTGGGTAGAAGCGCGCGGCATTTCTACCCGCCAGCATATTGCCATTGGTTTAGAAGTGAATGGGCGCCTACGCCAAGAGGGCCATTCGGGGCAAATGCTGTTTCCTATTGCGCCTTTGATTGCTGAAATTAGCCATTGCTTTACTTTGCAACCAGGCGATGTGGTGTTCACGGGTACGCCAGAAGGGGTAGGGGCGTTGGCAAGCGGTGATGAGCTAGCCGTGCGTTTTGGTAATTTCTTTATTGCCACCACTAAGGTGCAATAAAAAAGGGAGCCAAGGCTCCCTTTGTGCTTACAGGCGTTCAACGCCCCTTGGTGTGGCACACAGCACCACATCGGCAGGGCGCAGGGCGAACAACCCGTTAGTAACCACGCCCACAATGTTGTTGATCTTTTCTTCTAACTCAATGGGGCGCATAATGTCGGTGCCTTTAACATCGAGAATAACGTTGCCATTGTCGGTAACAAAACCTTGGCGATATTCGGGGCGGCCACCTAAGGCAGCGAGCCTGCGGGCCACATAAGAACGTGCCATGGGGATCACTTCCACTGGCAGTGGAAAGGCACCAAGGCGGGGAACTAGCTTGGATTCATCTACAATACAGATGAATTGATCGGCCACAGCGGCCACGATTTTTTCGCGGGTTAAGGCACCACCACCCCCTTTTACCATCTCGCGATGGCGGGTAACTTCGTCGGCACCGTCCACATAAATGGGCAATTCGTTCACATCGTTGAGCGCCAATACTTCGATGCCGTGTTTGCGCAAGCGCTGAGCACTTGCTTCAGAGCTAGCGACAGCCCCAGCGATTTCGTCTTTGCGTTGGGCCAAGGCGTCAATGAAATAGTTGGCCGTGCTGCCTGTGCCAATGCCCACCACCATGCCGGGCTCAATAAAGGACAATGCCGCTTCTGCGGCCGATTTCTTTTGTGCGTCTTGGTTCATAACAGATCCTATGGGTTGGCGTGATAATGAGTGGGCACAGTATAGAGTAATTATGCGAATAAGCCGAAGTGTAGACGCTATTAGCGTGCGGCTTTAAGATGTTTTCTTTTTATTATGTAAGAGGGGCTTATGCCTGAGCGTTATATTCGAAAAATCCTGCGTGCCCAAGTGTACGATGTGGCGGTAAAAACACCCTTAGAGGTGGCGCCTTCCATGTCGGCACGGTTGCAAAACACCGTATTATTTAAGCGCGAAGATTTGCAGCCGGTATTCTCTTTTAAGCTGCGTGGTGCTTACACTAAAATGGTGAATTTGACGGAAGAGCAGGCAGCACGGGGCGTGATCTGTGCCTCGGCGGGCAACCATGCCCAAGGGGTGGCTCTATCAGCGAAAACGCTCGGCATTAAAGCAGTGATTGTAATGCCGAAAACCACGCCGGATATTAAAGTGCGCTCGGTGCGTGAGCGTGGCGGCCGTGTGGTGTTGCATGGTGATAGTTTTGATGAGGCTTTAACGCACGCGCAAATGCTTGAGGAACGTGATGGCCTGACTTTTGTACACCCCTACGACGATCCCGATGTGATCGCAGGGCAAGGCACCATTGCCATGGAAATTATGCAGCAACGCAGCGGCGCACTAGATGCCATTTTTGTGCCGGTGGGTGGCGGTGGCCTAGCTGCTGGTGTGGCGGTGTATATGAAGTATGTGCGCCCCGAGGTGAAAATTATTGCCGTTGAGCCCGAGGATTCTTCGTGTTTGAAGGTTGCCCTTGAGCGCGGCCGCCGGGTAACTCTTAACGACGTAGGTTTGTTTGCTGATGGCGTGGCCGTGAAGCAGATTGGTAAAGAAACCTTCCGCATTTTGCGTGACACAGTAGACGAGGTGGTAACCGTAACCACCGACGAAATTTGCGCGGCTGTTAAAGATGTGTTTGAAGATACACGCTCCATTACCGAGCCCGCCGGTGCATTGGCGTTAGCTGGCCTAAAAAAGTGGGTGGTTGAAAATGGCGTAACTGAGCAAAGCCTAGTGGCTATCCAAAGCGGCGCAAATATTAATTTTGACCGCTTAAAGCACATTGCTGAGCGTACCGAGCTCGGTGAGCAGCGTGAAGCTATTTTGGCCGTCACCATTCCCGAGCGCCCAGGTAGTTTTAAGCAGTTTTGCCAAATTATTGGCCGCCGTGCGATCACGGAGTTTAATTATCGTTTTCGCAGCGAAGAGAGTGCCACAGTGTTTGTGGGGGTGCAGATCCAGCCTGGCAGTACTGATTTAGAAGATTTAATTGCTGCGCTAGAAAACAGCGGCTACCCAGTGGCTAATCTCACACAAAATGAAACCGCTAAACTGCACGTGCGCCATATGGTGGGTGGTTATGCTGGTTTGGCGGATATTGAAGAAATTGTTTATCGCGTGGAATTTCCCGAGCGCCCAGGTGCCTTGCTGAAATTTTTAACCTCGCTAAAAGGGCGTTGGAATATTAGCTTGTTTCATTATCGTAACCATGGCGCCGCATATGGCCGCGTGTTAGTGGGCTGGCAGGTGCCAAAAGGTGAGCGCACAGAGTTTAGAAAAGAAGTGAAAGCGTTAGATTATTCCATGGTGGATGAAACAAACAATCCTGCTTACACCTTGTTTTTAGGCTGAAGCACTGTGCTTGCGTGCAATGGAATGAAAAATAGCTAGCATGAAATGTAATATTTGTGGAACTATTGTTGACGCACAAACTCATAGTGTTAGCTTTCTGCGCTATCCGTTATGTAACGGATAGCGTTTTCATTGCCAATTGTTATTAAAATAAGGTGCTTAAAATAGAGATGAGAAACAAATCGGATTATTTGCTCGTTCTCGCTACTCTGTTTGGCTTGGGTGTACTGCTGAGTAATTTCGCTTATGGCAATAAGGGCATGGCACTTGCCGAGCAGCATCGCCCAGCAGGTTTGATAATGCATACTAGTTATACTGCTACCGATAAGCTTAAAAAATAACTATTTTTTGGTCTGTCACCACAGCGTCTAAAGGCACATCCCAAGGCTCGATAGGCAGGCTGTCTACTTCTTGGCACGCATGGGCTACACCCACCAAGTATGGTCGGGCTTCTGCTTGGGCAGCGTGGCGCAAGCTATAATCATAAAAACCACCACCCATGCCAAGGCGTTGGCCTTGGTTATCAAAACCCACTAGCGGCATCAGTAGCATGTCGAGTGCCAAAATACTTCTGGTTTTTTCTTGTTCAGCTGGCTCGGCTACGTTAAGAGAGTTGTATCGTATGGCGCTTGTTAGGCCCCACGGGTGAAAACACAAGGCGCGCTTTTCGGTGGTGCTTAGCGACGACAGGTAAAATTGCTTGTTGGGGTGTTCGGCCACGAAGGATAGGGGTGAAATCTCACCATCACTTGGGTAATAAAGGCCAATATGTTGGCAGCTAGACAGCCAAGGTAGTTGTGCTAACTGGTTAGCTAAATGCTGTGAGGCCATGCTCTGCTCTTGTGCAGTAAGCACTTGGCGAAGTTGGCGTAGCTGTTTGCGTAAAAGGGTTTTAGGCATGATGAAAGCGCAGTAAGGTAAGGTGCTCCCCGGATGTGCCGCTGCGATGGCTAGGCCCTTGAACCGTAGGGTTCAAGGTGGTGGCATGAGAAAGTTTATTAGGCTTTCCGTAAACGGACCTGCACACAAAACCAACTCGACGCCCCCAAGGTTTAAAGCATCGGCTCAGGGACTTTAGCCGGGCTGGCGAACACACCAGGGAACATGCGTGTAGGATAACAAAAATTAAGTGGAGCTGCACTGCTAGCTAAAGAGTTAGTTGCTTTTTCCGGCAGCTAGCTCTGCGTTTACCTTAGCCAGTAGCTCGTCTACGTTAGCGCTAGGGCTTTTGGATTGCAGTAATTCGTGGGCTAAGTTGAGCGCGGTCATAATGGCAATACGTTCAAGCCCAACAATACCAGCGGCTTCTACCTTGCGTAGTTTTTCATCGAGTAAGTACGCCGCTTGAATTAAATTATCACGCTCACCCGGGGGGCAGGCCACGCGATATTCCCTGTTCAGCAATTGCACTAATACGGATCTGGAAGAATCGCTCATTTATTTTGTCCTGCTTGTTTAAGGCGATGGATAATGGCCTCTACCTTCTCGGTGGCAGCTTCGTTTTTACGCAGTAACTCCTCACGCTCGCTTAAGAGCTCGTTTTCACGAAACCTCAGAGCACGGTTTTCTTCACGTAAACGAGCGCTTTGCTCAATGAGCTTTTCGATTTGTTGGGTTAGTTGCTGCAAAGAACTCATGGTGGTTTCCGTGATAAAAGAGCCTACTTTATAGAGGATGTACTATAAGGCGGAGAGGTTGCTTGGTCAACGAGCTTGCGTGTTTGGAGGTTGCGTGAATGCTTAAGGATGCACGGGTTTGCTAACGGTTGGGCGTTAATTAAAGCAAGGTGTACACTAGTGTTTTTTATCTTTCCTTGTTCAATGAGGCATCAATGGAAAAAGAGCTAGCAGATTATTTCGACCCACTCGTGGAGGTATTGCAGCAACAAGGAGTGATGCATGGGCCATCGGAGTTGCACGGCGTGTTATGCGGTTTGCTTAGTACAGGTTTTGGGCAGCACAATGAAGATGTTTTAGGTGTGCTAGCCGCTCATGCAGAGTTGGAGCAACGTTGGCCGAGCGTAGCGGAAAAGCACTGGTTGGCTATTCGTGATGCTGCGATGGCAGCTTTTACTGGTGAGGGTTTAGATTTCCACCTGTTGTTGCCCGACGATAGCGAAGAACTCGGCGTGCGCGTGGCGGCGCTAGGGCAGTGGTGTGAAGGGTTTTTAGTGGGTTTTGGCACGGGCACAGCTGGCGAAACAGATGCTCAGCTAGCACCAGCCTTGCAAGAAGCTATTCGTGATATTGCCGCAGTGAGCCAAGTGAGCTTGCCTGATGAAAATAATGAAGAAGAAGCCGCTATGTTTGAACAGGTGGCTGAACATGTGCGTATGGCAGCCTTAATGGTGTTCACAGAGCTTGCCCTTGCTGCGCGTAGCAAAGAACAGCCTACGCCGAAGAAACCTCCCACACGTCATTAGGAATGTTGCATGATTACTCCAGCGGAATTTGACCAGCGCCGCCAACGGTTGTTGGCAGCGATGAAGCCCAATAGCGTTGCGGTTGTGGCAGCGGCGCCCGCGTGCGTACGCAATAACGATGCAGAATACCCTTACCGCCAAGACAGCAGCTTCTGGTATCTCACAGGTTTTCCAGAGCCCGAAGCCGTGGCTGTATTGGTGGCAGAAGAAGTAGGGGGCACTTTTATTCTGTTTTGCCGCGAACGGGATAAAGCCATGGAGATTTGGAATGGTTACCGTGCAGGCCCTAATGGCGCCATGGCTGATTATGGTGCAGATGAGGCTTACCCCATTGGCCGCATTGAAAGTTTGTTGCCCGAATTGTTGGCAAACAAACACAGCGTTTATGTGGATTTGGGCCAGCGCAGTGGCACAGATGCTTTGGTGCATAACGCCATTGCAGCGCTGGCGCCCCGCGCGCGCCAAGGGGTAACTAGCCCTGCTGAATTTATTCGTTTGGCCGATGTAGTGAACGAAATGCGCTTGCACAAAAGCCCTGCCGAGCTTGAGTTAATGCGTAAGGCGAGTGATATCTCTGCCCAGGCCCACGTGCGTGCCATGCGCACGGTAGAGCCTGATATGTGGGAGTATCAATTAGAAGCTGAATATTTGCATGAGTTTATGCGCCATGGTGCGCGTTCGCCCGCTTACACCACCATCGTAGGTGGCGGCGCCAATGGCTGTATTTTGCATTATGTTGAGAATAATCAACGGCTCAATAACGGCGATTTAGTATTAGTAGATGCAGGTTGCGAATACCAACACTACGCTAGTGATATTACCCGCACTTTCCCCGTTAATGGCACGTTTAGCAAAGAGCAGCAGGCGCTATACGAATTGGTGTTGGCCGCCCAGCATGCGGCTATTGCAGAGGTGCAGGTGGGTAACCCTTACCACCAAGGCCACCATGCAGCCATCCGTGTGCTTACCGCGGGTTTGCGTGATTTAGGCTTGTTGGTAGGGGAGCTCGATGAGCTAATAGAAGAACAGGCTTACACGGATTTTTACATGCATGGCACTAGCCATTGGCTAGGCATCGATGTGCATGATGTGGGGCATTATTTGGTGGATGGTGTTTCGCGGCCATTAGCAGAGGGCATGGTGCTCACCGTGGAGCCGGGTATTTATGTGGCGCCGGATAACGTGAATGTAGATGAGCGTTGGCGGGGCATTGGTATTCGTATTGAAGATAACGTGGTGGTAACGGCCGATGGGCCAGAAGTGATAACCGCTAAAGTGCCAAAAACAGTGGCAGAAATCGAAGCCTTAATGGCAGGACAATTGTAATGAATCACCCCACAACCTCCTCGCAGCCTATTGTGGTTGCGGGCGGTGGCATGGCAGGCCTGCTGCTAGCGTTGTTATTGCGCCAGCAAGGGCCGCACCGCGTAATGTTGGTGGAACCCATGGCCATGAACCTAGCTGAGGGCCCGCTATCGCCAAGCTTTGATGCAAGGTGCACGGCTTTATCCGCAGGCACCTTGGCTATTTTCGCCACACTTGGCTTGCTCGATAAGCTGTATCAGCACGCCGCAAGTATCACCACAGTGGAAGTGAGCCGCAAGGGCCGCTTAGGTGTTACCCGTATGCTGGCTGCAGAAGAAGGCGTGCCTGAACTAGGGGCAGTGGTGGAAAACCGCTGGCTAGGGCAGGTGCTATTGGCTGCCGTGCTAGCTGATGAAGGGATTGAGGTGCGTGCCCCAGAGCGCGTGGTGGCCGCCCAACGCTTAAATGACGGCTACCGTGTGGGCTTAGCCAGTGGGGCAAATATTCATGCGAGTTTGTTGGTAGCTGCTGATGGGGCGCAATCGCAACTGCGCACCATGTTAGGTATTAGCGCCGAGCATGAAAACACCAACACGTCGGCTTTAGTGGCAAATGTGGAAATTTTGGCTGCTCACGAAGGTTGGGCGTGGGAGCGTTTTTTGCCCACGGGCCCTTTGGCTTTATTGCCCCTTACAGAGCGCCGCTTAAATATAGTATGGATGGGCCCTAATGCCCTTATTGAAGAGCTTAAAGCTATGCCTGATGACGAATTAGTGGCACGCATTGTGGCGGCTGCGGGGGAAGACCGCTTGCCACCATTAGGTAAAATAGGCGAGCGCGTTATGCACCCCTTGATAACCACCAAGGCGGTGGCGCAAGCGGTGCCTTACGCAGTGGTGATCGGTAATGCTGCCCACACGGTGCACCCCGTGGGCGGGCAAGGGTTTAACCTTACGGCACGTGATGTGCAGCAGCTAGCTGCTTGTGTGGCGCAAGCACCAGCGCCAGGGCAATTCAACCTGTTGCAACGTTATGCGCAAGCACGCGAAAAAGATCAAGCTATGATCCGCCACGCCACCAAGTGGTTGCCGGGTTTGTTCAAAGTGGAGTTTGGGCCTTTTGCCCACACCCGCCAGTTAGGGCTTGTGGCGTTAGATCTTTGGCCGGCGCTGCGAACAGCTTTTGCCCAACGAGCCATGGGGGTGCACCGTGTCTGAGCAATATAGCGACATCATTATAGTGGGCGGTGGCATGGCTGGAGGCATGCAGGCCGTGGCGCTTGCTGGCACAGGCCTAAGCGTACGTTTGCTTGATGCAGGCCCTGCGCCCGTTATGCCCACGGGCTTGTGCGCCACACGCGTGGTGGCGCTTACTGAGGCAAGCCAACGCATGCTTGAGCAGCTTGGTGTTTGGGCGCTTATGCCAACTGAACGTATCCAGCCTTATGGTGCTATGCACGTGTGGGATAGCACAGGCGAAGTGTTGTTTGATGCCCAAGAGCTAGGTGCGAGCCAGCTTGGTTGGATTGTGGAAAACAACGCTGTTGCTGCAGCTATGCATAAAAAGGCGCAAAGCCTAAGCAATATAACTTGGCAAAACGGCGAAAGCATTGTGCGTTACGAGCGTGAAGCTAATGGCTGGCGCTTACTCAGTGCGAGCGGGGCAGAGTACCGCTGCGGCTTACTTATTGGCGCTGATGGCGCGCGCTCTAGTGTGCGCGAACATATGGGTATTGCTGGTGTGCCGGAGTTTAGTGGGCACATTGCTGTGGTGTGCGCCATTCGCACTGAAAAGCCCCACGGTTTGTGTGCCCGCCAACGCTTTTTAGAAACCGGCCCTTTAGCACTGCTACCGGCAGCAGGCGATGAGCACGATGTGTCTATCGTGTGGTCGTTGGTGCCAGAAGAGGCGCAACGTTTATTTGCCTTGGATGAAGAGGCCTTTAACCAAGAGCTCACCATAGCTAGCAACGAGTGCCTGGGTGCTTTAACGCTACACACTCCGCGAGCCAAATTCCCCATTCATTATTTCCATGCTAGTGGTTACCACAAACCCTATGCGGCGTTGATTAGTGATGCAGCGCACGTGGTGCACCCCTTGGCAGGGCAAGGTATCAACCTAGGCTTGCTTGATGCGGCGGTGTTAGCAGAAGAAATCGCCCGCGCCCAGCATCGGGGCTTGCCCTTTAACCATCTTAGTGTGCTTGAGCGCTATGAGCGCCGCCGCCGTTTGCATAACGGCTCTATGGTGCGTGTGTTAAAAGGGTTTAAGGTGTTGTTCGAGCAGCGCCAGCTGCAAGTGCGGTGGCTGCGCAATGCAGGCATGGGGTTGGTTAATCGTTTGCTGCCAGTGAAACAACGTTTGGCCATGCATGCCCTTGGCCGCACGGGCGATTTACCACGCATTGCCCGTTAAGGCAGTAATACCTTGTGCCGCTGTTTGTGCAGCATATGCTTTGCTGCGTGGCAAAATTAAGCCGTGCTACACTGCACGCATTTTATAGCATAACTAGGTTTAAGAGAGGTTTTCATGAATGAATTGCGCGATGAGCTACGCTACCTTAGCACACACGAATGGGTGCGCAGAGAAGAAGATGGTACCGTGGTGGTGGGCATTACTGACTATGCCCAAGATGCTTTAGGCGATGTGGTGTATGCAGAATTGCCCGAGGTGGGTGCAGAGTTTGTGGCGGGCGATGACGTTGCTGTATTGGAATCGGTGAAAGCCGCCTCTGATATTTATGCGCCTATCACTGGCACCATCAAGGCAATTAACGAAGCGCTAGAAGATGAGCCCGAACTGATTAATGATAGCCCTTACGATGAGGGTTGGTTGTTCGTGATTGAATTAGGCGAAGAAGCAGAAGCCGAGCTAGAAACGCTATTATCAGCGGATGAATACCGCGAACAAACAGAAGAGGGCGCTGAATAATAGCCCTAGTGCGCCGCCCCATAAGGGGCGGCAGTTGTGTTAAGTGATGCGGCGTTTGTTTTCCAGGTAGTGAAAAAACTCACCAAGAATGCCACGCCTAAATGCCATCACGCACAAAATAAAAATAAGGCCAATAATGATAGAGACGGATTCTCCGAGGCCATAAAACCATTCCACCCCTGTGCTATCGCCAACAAAACGGCCAAAATCACCGATCTTACTTTCTAGAATTACCACCAGAAAAGCGCCAAAGATAGGGCCACTTAAGGTGCCAAGGCCGCCCACTAGAGTCATCAGCACTACTAACCCCGACATTTGCCACATGGCATCTGAGAGGGTGGCAGAAACGAACACTAAGCTTTTCAGCGCTCCGGCCAGGCCTGCTAGAGTAGCGGAAATAATGAAGGCGATGAGTTTGTAGTGGTTGGCGTTGTAGCCAAGCGAAACCGCACGAGGTTCGTTTTCACGAATGGCTTTTAGCACTTGCCCGAAGGGGGAGTGCACGGTGCGCCAAATGGCTAGCAGTGCAAGAATGAACACTGGCACAACAACATAGTACAGTGCAAGGTCGTTTTTTAGATCAATAACGCCTAATAAGTAGCCACGAGGAATGCCTTGCAAGCCATCTTCCCCACCTGTGAAGGAAGCTTGTAGAAATACAAAGAATAGCATTTGCGCAAAGGCTAACGTGATCATAGTGGCGTAAATACCACTACGCCGAATGGTAAACCAACCAATAATCAAACCTGTTATTGCAGCAGTGAAGGCGCCAAATAAAACACCCAACTCGGTGGGCAGGCCCCACACTTTTAAAGCGTGCCCTGTTGCATAGCCTGCTACGCCAAAGAAGGCCGCATGGCCAAAGGAAAGGATGCCGGTGTAACCGAGTAATAAATTAAAAGCGCTCGCGAACAACGCGTAGCACATAAGCTTCATTAAAAAGATTGGATAGCCGCCAAACCAAGGAGCTAGCACCAGTGCTAGGGCAAGAGCGGCGTAAGCAAGCAAGTGTTTTCTCATTGTTCTTTTCCAAATAAACCAGCTGGGCGAAGCAGTAACACAAGCGCCATAATAATGAACACCACGGTGCTAGAAGCTTCAGACCAATAGAGTTTTGTTAAGCCCTCAATCAGGCCTAACCCAAGCCCTGTGGTGATAGAACCTAGGATAGAGCCCATGCCGCCGATAACCACCACAGCAAACACCACAACGATGAGGTTGGAGCCCATAAGTGGCGATACCTGTGAGATAGGGGCCGCTAACACACCGGCAAAGCCTGCAAGGGCAACGCCAAAGCCAAAAGTGAGGGTTACAATTAATGGCACGTTTACGCCAAAGGCTTCAACAAGTTTGGGGTTTTCGGTGGCTGCTCGTAATAAAGCGCCCAAACGTGTTTTTTCAATCACGAACCAAGTGCTAAAGCAAACTAACAGCGAAGCGATAACCACCCAGCCGCGGTAAATTGGCAAGGTGATGAAGCCAAGATGGGTGGCACCTTGGAGCAGCTCGGGAGTGGGATAGGGTTGGCCTGACACACCATAAAAGCTTCTAAATAAGCCTTCAATAAGCATGGTTAAACCAAAGGTTAATAAGAGGCTGTAAATGTGGTCGAGTTTATACAATGATTTGAGAAATAATTTCTCGGTTATTACGCCTAGGACGCCCACCATAAGAGGGGCCAAAAGAAGCATTGCCCAATAATTTACCCCGAAATAGGTAAGCCCCATCCAGGCAAAAAACGCGCCAAGCATATAAAACGCGCCATGAGCAAAGTTAATTACGTTGAGTAAGCCGAAAATAATTGCTAGCCCTAAAGATAACAGGGCATAAAAAGAACCGTTTATTAAACCTAGCATGAGCTGGTTGATTAAAAGCGGCAAAGGGACGCCAAAAACTTCAATCATAGTTGTGACACCGATTAATTAATGTTGGGAACAGTGAGCAAGCTAAATACGGGCCGCCAGTTGCCTGGCGGCCATATTGCTATTCATTCCATAGGTAGCATTCAGATTCCTCGGGCGAGGTATATACCTCCTCGCCAGGCATTTTGTTTAAGATGTGGTAGTAGTCCCAATCGCCTTTGGATTCGTTAGGCTTCTTAACCTGTGCTAGATACACGTCGTTAATCATGCGGCCGTCTTTACGTACATAGCCGTCTGTTACAAACATGTCGTTAACCTTGTTGTTTTTCATCCACTCCATGATGGTGTCGCCATCATCGGTGCCGGTGGCCTCAGCCGCTTCTAAGTAAAAGCGGGTGGCGGAATAATTGGCTGCTTGCACCATGTTGGGTTTGCGCTTTACACGTTCTTCAAATTTGCTAGCCCACGCGCGGGTGTCGTCGGAAAGGTTCCAGTACCAAGGGGTGGTGAGGTACATACCTTGGGCGGCTTGCAAGCCTAGAGCGTGCACATCGTTAATAAAAATGAGCAAGCCGGCATAGGTCATGCTGTGGTTAACGCCAAACTCATTAGCTGCTTTGATGGTGTTAGTGAGGTCGCCACCCACATTAGCGAGGCCTAAAATATCTGCTTTAGAGCTTTGTGCTTGCAGGACAAAAGAAGAAAAATCGGAAGTGCCAAGCGGAACACGTGAGCGGCCTTTTACTTCACCGCCATTAGCTTCAATCACTTTGGTGGTGTCATTTTCTAGTGCGTGGCCAAAATTGTAATCCACCGTTAGGAAATACCAAGAGGTACCACCGTTTTCCACCACTGCGGTGCCGGTGCCCCGGGCAAGCGCCACGGTATCGTATGCATAATGCACAGTGTATGGGGTGCATTGTTGGTTGGTAAGATGTGAGGTGCCGCCACCGATCGCAAGGTAAGGCTTTTGTTTTTCCTCTGCTACCGCTGCCATGGCTAAAGCAGCGGCAGAATTGGCGCCACCAATAAGCATGTCTAGCTTTCTTTGGTCAAACCATTCGCGTGCCTTGGCCGAAGCAATATCTGCCTTCATCTGGTGGTCGGCATACAATAGTTCTATTTTTTTGCCATGCACTTCACCGCCATATTCTTCAATGGCCATGCGCATGGCTTCAACGCCGGCTCTGCCATCTAGGTCTGAATAAACGCTCGACATATCAGTAATGATGCCAATGCGAATGACATCGTCGGAAATATCAGGTGCTGCTACTGCGGTGGTGCTTAGCAATAAACAAGCAGTGGTGAATGTGGTTTTTATTATTCTTGTTAGTTGCATGTTGCTCTCCATAATGTTTTTTGTTTTGTTGTTATTGCAATGGCTGCATGGGTTATACGCCCAATAAGGTATCTAGGGTTTCTTTTTGCTCCTCAAGTTCGTTCGCATGTAAATGGTGGGCTACTAAACCTTGCTCTATCACATAAAAACGGTCGGCCAGTGGCGCTGCAAAATGGAAGTTTTGCTCGACCATCACAATGGTGTAGTTGCGTTTTTTTAGTTCTGTGATCACCTCCGCTAACTTGTCGACAATCACAGGGGCTAGGCCCTCTGATATCTCATCGAGCAGCAGAATATCGGCACCTGTGCGCAAAATACGCGCAATGGCGAGCATCTGTTGCTCGCCACCAGACATCTTTGTGCCCGGTGCATGCCTGCGCTCATAAAGGTTAGGGAACATTTGGTAGATATCAGCAAGTGGCATGCCCTCCATGCGGCTGCCAACTTGTGGGGCAAGCATTAGGTTTTCTTCGCAGCTAAGGCCGCTAAAAATGCCGCGTTCTTCAGGGGATAGGCCAATGCCTAAGCGGGCAATTTGATAGGTGGGCAAATGCAGTGTTTCCTGCCCATGAATGTTGATAGCGCCTTGCCTTGCACTAACTAAACCTAAAAGCGCACGTAAAGTAGTAGTGCGGCCAGCGCCATTGCGCCCTAATAAAGACACCACCTCTCCTGGCTGCACGTACAGGTTAATGCCATGTAAGGCCTTGGATTCGCCATACCATGCGTGCAAATCGGTTATTTCTATTGCTTTGGCCATGTTATGCACCCCCAACGGCAGCGCTAGAGCCCATATAGGCTTCCATTACCAAGCGGTTGCTCGCAACCTCTTGGTAGCTGCCCTCTGCCAGCACAGCGCCCCGTGCTAATACGGTGATTGAATCTGCAATAGATGACACCACTTGCATGTTGTGCTCTACCATTAAAACGGTGCGCCCTTGTGCTACTTTTTTAATGAGAGCGGTCACTTTCTCAACGTCTTCGTGGCCCATGCCTTGGGTTGGCTCGTCTAAAAGCATTAAGTCGGGTTGCATGGCCAAGGTGGTAACCAGCTCAAGTGCGCGTTTTAGCCCATAAGGTAAGTTGGCAGCCAAAGAGTGGGCGTGTTGCTCTAGGTTTACTAACTCAAGAAGCGCATAGGCCTCGTCATCTAATTTGTTAAGTTGGGAGAGGCTACGCCAGAAGTGTAAAGAGATTTTTGTTTTTCTCTGTAAAGCAATGCGCACGTTTTCTAGCAAAGTTAAGTTAGGAAAGATTGCCGAAACCTGAAAGGAACGTACTAGGCCGTCTTTTGCTAACGTGGCAGAGCAACGAGAGGAAACATTGCGGCCATTGAAAATGATCTCGCCGGCTGTGGCGGGTAAAAACCGCGTTAGTAAATTAAAGAAAGTGGTTTTGCCTGCGCCGTTGGGGCCAATGAGGGCGTGTATATAACCTTTCTTTATTTCTAGGCTAACGTCGTTTACGGCTTTAAAGCCGCCAAAGTCTTTGCTTAGGTTTTTGGTTGTTAAAATGGCTGTCATGTTTCCCTCTTTTATTATTGCTAGCTGGCGCTGTAGTGAATGCTTAAG
>Ga0079226_10000409_pt1 | contig 29546 bp, 29 predicted proteins | sample Poulit2014_FD_76345 | JGI IMG/M metagenome (GOLD analysis project Ga0079226, IMG submission 76345) | Agricultural soil microbial communities from Georgia to study Nitrogen management - Poultry litter 2014 | ecosystem: Environmental > Terrestrial > Soil > Agricultural land | place: USA: Georgia...
ATCAAAAAGCCAAGAATACTGGTCTGTGGTCTCAACCCCCATGCAGGTGAAGACGGCCACTTGGGCCATGAAGAGCGGGATATTATTCAGCCTACGCTGGACCGCTTGCGCGCTGAAGGTATGGATTTAGTGGGCCCGTTACCGGCGGATACGTTATTCACCCCACACAACCTGAAGCAATGTGATGCAGTACTGGCAATGTATCACGACCAAGGCCTACCGGTGCTTAAACACCGTGGTTTTGGCGCTGCGGTTAACATCAGCTTAGGTATGCCGATTATTCGCACCTCTGTGGATCATGGCACTGCGTTAGATTTAGCCGGTACTGGTGAAATTGATAATGGTAGTTTGCACATAGCCCTAGAAACCGCCTATCAAATGGCGGCCAGTAGGCTCAGCTAAAAGCTCAACAAGCAATAACGCCGCTGACTTTATCCAGCGGCGTTATTGCTTAAGCCTTACTTAAAGTGCTCGCAATCGGTACTGTTCAGGTACCTGATCAATGCCTTTGATGGTCACATCTAAGTTTTTCCACAAACCATCTTTAATGCCATACACACAACCATAAATGGAAAGTTTTTGGCCACGGTGCCAAGCATTCTGCACAATTGAGGTATGACTGATATTAGCCACCTGAGCAATGGCATTGAGCTCACATAAGCGATCAACCCGCTCCTCTTCGGTAGCCAGTTGTGCCAGCTCCTCCCTGTGCTCGTAATGCAGATCTCGAATGGTGCGCAACCAACCATCGGTTAAACCCACTTGTTTATCTTGCATGGCTGCACGCACCCCACCACAACCGTAGTGACCGGTGACTAAAATATGCTTAACCTTCAAGACATCAACTGCGTATTGAATCACTGACAAACAATTGAGATCAGTGTGCAACACCACATTAGCCACATTACGGTGCACAAATAAATCACCCGGCAACATGCCAACTATTTCATTGGCTGGCACCCGTGCATCGGAGCAACCTATCCATAAATATTCTGGGGTTTGTTGTTTAGCCAGTTTTTCAAAAAAACTTGGATCATCTTTTTTAAGAGACTCTGCCCAGCGGACATTATTATCAAACAACTCTTGTAATTCAGGCATAGCTTCCTCGATACCTTCTATCTCGAATCTTATAACTTAACTGAGACAGGAGTACCGCCCGCACAGTCACACTTTTTTAATAATGATTATTAATCAGCAAATAAAGTACACACCATAACTAAGGCATCTTCATTGCCACCGGCAGCCGGATAATAATCACGACGGCGGCCGATTTCGTTAAATCCAAACCGCTCATACAAACGATAAGCGGATTGATTTGAGGCTCGCAGCTCCAAGAAGCACTCCACACAGCCCCGCTCAGTGGCACGCCGCATCAGGTGCTCAAGTAACTGCCCGCCCAACCCTTGACCTTGCTGTTCAACAGCAATGGCAATATTAAGCAAATGGGCTTCATCGAGCACTTGGCTGATCACCCCATGGCCCACATGCTGATTGCCCTGATACATCATCCAGCACTCATAGCTGGTCAACGCATCCACATACAGCTGGCGACTCCAGGGGTGGGAAAAGGCTTGTTGCTCGAGCGCCAGCACGCTCTCAATATCCTCTGCCTGCATAGGGCGAAACTCGATTTTAGCCACTCTTTTGTTCCTGCCATAACGAGCGCACCTGACACATGCTGCGCCAAATATCGCGCTTCAATAAAGGTTGTTGCAGAATATCTTCCAAACTGGGCAAACTCCACAATTGCACACCTTCCACAAACGGTTGTAAGGCATATAATTGTGCGCTCTGCTCATCAGCGCTGGCAAAGCGCACTGCCTGTTCACCGAGCAACCAAATACACACGGTGGGCTCAGCGGCCAACTCCACAGTTAATAAGTCACGTACACAGCTACGCGCCGCTACTGCATTTTGCTCCTGCATTAAGTTGCCCGACTGTAACAGTGGCCAACGGATAGGCGCGCCTTGCCGTAAAAAACTCGGTTGATCGCTCAGCTCTGCTGCACGCAGCATATCCCGTAACAACTGATAATCGGGATCGCGGCTTTGAAAAGGCTCACCCACGGGTAAATCAGCTAACAGCAAACAACTGCCTGCACGCAGCAACTGCAAGGCAAAACGGGGAATGGGCTCTACCGCCACAGCAGGCTCGACAACCGGCGCGGCGACTGCTTGTGTAGAGTCAGCGAGCGGTGCTTTCTCTGCTGCCTGAGCGGGCTGCGGAGCAGCTTGCGGGGCTTGGGCAGCTTGCAAAGCGGCGAGCTTCTCGTGCACCGAAACATAACCCCGGGTGCGTGGTTGGCTCGCGGCGGGCGGTTGTTGCACTGGCGCAGCAGCTGCAGGTGCCGCGGCAACTTGCACAGCGGCGGGTTTATCAAGCACTTGCTCAGCTTCGGCCTGCCAGTCAAGCAAGTAGTCCCGTGACGGTGCTGCATTTACTAGCTGCTGGCGCGGCAGCCAGACATCAATGTGCATGGCCTGCAGCATTGCCTGCCGGCGAGTTTCTTGCTCATTTTGTACGGTTATTTTGCTGGTCACACACCATCCACCTGTGGGTGTGCTTTATCACCACCCAGCTTCATCAAGTTAAGCGCATTGAGATAAGCTTTTGCGGAGGCAATCACAATATCGGTATCTGCCCCGTTACCATTGACAATGCGTCCACCACGCTCTAAACGCACCGTGACTTCACCCTGTGAATCGGTGCCTTGGGTAATTGCATTGACCGAATACAGCTGTAACGTCGCCCCAGATTGGGCGACTTTTTCAATGGCCTTAAACACTGCATCCACAGGCCCCGACCCTTGGTCATCAGTGACAGTTTCTGCGCCATCAATATTCAACACTAAATGCGCATGGGGCACAGCACCGGTTTTACTGGTTACCGCTAAACTGACCAGTTTATAAAACTCAGCAGCCTCCTCCGTTAAGGTTTCGGTTACCAGCGCCTGCAAGTCCTCATCAAAGATTTCATGCTTCTTATCGGCCAAATCTTTAAAGCGGGCAAAGGCTGCTAAAAACTCTTCATCACTGCTCAGCTCTATACCCAAATCTTTTAAACGGCTGCGGAAAGCGTTACGCCCTGAATGCTTACCCAACACCATTTTATTGGTGTTCCAGCCCACATCTTCGGCGGCCATAATTTCGTAGGTTTCACGGTGTTTAAGCACGCCGTCCTGATGAATGCCGGACTCATGGGCAAACGCATTGGCACCAACAATGGCTTTATTGGGCTGTACCGGGAAACCGGTGATACCTGACACCATCCGTGAAGTGCTTAAAATGTGTGGCGTATCAATATTGGTATACACCCCCAGCAGGTCATGCCGAGTTTTAATCGCCATAACAATTTCTTCCAGCGCCGCATTACCGGCGCGCTCACCCAGACCATTAATGGTGCATTCCACTTGGCGCGCGCCAGCCACCACCGCGGCCAACGAGTTGGCCACCGCCAAACCTAAATCATTGTGACAATGCACTGAAAAAATTGCTTTATCGGCATTAGGTACACGGTTCATCAACTGACTGATCAGCTCAGCATACTCGTGGGGTATGGCATAACCGACGGTATCTGGAATATTAATGGTGCGTGCACCGGCATCAATCGCTGCTTCAACAATGCGGCACAAAAAATCAAGCTCAGAACGGCCGGCATCCTCACAGGAAAACTCCACATCAGCACACAGGCTGCGGGCTTTTTTCACTGCACGTACCGCCTGCTCAATGACTTGCTCCGGCTGCATGCGCAATTTATGCTGCATATGAATGGGGCTGGTGGCGATAAAGGTATGGATACGCCCTGAGTTGGCGCCAGCGAGCGCTTCTCCGGCACGTTCAATATCACCATCAAGAGCACGCGCCAGACTGCACACGGTACTGTCTTGGATAGTTTCGGCAATACTTTTTACCGCTGCAAAATCACCGGGACTGGCAATGGCAAAACCCGCTTCAATCACGTCCACCCGCATCCGCTCTAATGCCCGGGCAATGCGCAGCTTTTCTTCTTTGGTCATAGAAGCACCGGGGCTTTGCTCACCGTCACGCAAGGTGGTATCAAAAATAATAACGCGTTCGCTGCTACTCATTGTCATCTCCTGAAGGCTGCCCCTGAATTCAGAGCAGCTGAGCTGTTTTTTATGCACTTAGGCTCGCGCATAAAGCATGTTTATAAGCTGTGGGTGAGTTACAGATTAATACCCTGAGTGTCTCAGGTCTAGACGCTAATCGTAGCACTGTGACTTATGTTGATGGTGTGGGTTGCTATTTAGCCCACTGCGCTAGATTTCTGCTCCAGCTGTACTTGGATAATATCCAACAAGCGTTGTAAAGCACCTTGATTGCGTTGCAATACCTGTTGTGCAGCTTGGCACATGCTGCGCGCCTGCTCAGGGTGGCGCCACAAGTGCGCGACACTCTGCGCCAGCTCTGTGCTATCTGCGACTACCTGTAAACCCGCTGCTTCACGAAGCTGCTCAGCAATTTCTAGAAAGTTAAAATAATGTGGCCCCGTTAAGGTGGGTTTGCCCAGTGCCACCGGCTCCAGCATATTGTGCCCGCCATGTTCAATTAGACTGCCACCGACCAAGGCCACATCAGCCAAGCCATACAAGAACATCAGCTCACCCATCGTATCGCCCAAGAGCACTTGATGCGCTGCGCTCAGCGCAGCTTGACTGGAACGCCGCTGCACATGCATGCCCTGCTCGACGCACAAGCCATAGACGGACTCAAAGCGCTCAGGGTGACGCGGCACTAAAATCAACACCGCATCAGGAAACTCCTCAAGCAATTGTTGATGCGCAGCTAAAATACTGCTGTCCTCACCCAAGTGGGTGCTGGCCGCTATCCACACTGGACGTGCGCTGGCCTGCCACTGCGCGCGCAGCGCTTGTGCTTGTTGTGGTAATTGTTCGGCCACCTGCAAATCGTACTTAATAGAACCGGTGACTGTTACTGTTTCCGCGCGGGCACCCAGCTCAATAAAGCGTTGGGCTTCTACTTGCGTCTGTACTGCTAAGGCACTGAGCTGTTTCAGCATCGGCGCCACCAGTTTTGGAAAGCGGGCATAACCCCGTGCCGAGCGCTCAGACAAGCGGCCATTGGCTAACACCACTGGGATATTTAAACGCTGACACTGATTAATGTAGTTCGGCCACAGCTCAGTTTCCATCACAATGGCCAAATGCGGCTGCACTTGCTTTAAAAAACGCCGTGCTGTGCAAGGCAAATCGTAAGGCAAATAACAATGCTGTACGCTAGTGCCAAACATTTTTTGAATTTGTTCAGAACCGGTTGGTGTCATACAGGTCACAGTGATCGGCAAGTTTGGATACTGCGCTTGCAAGGCTTTAACAATGGGTGCTGCGGCAATGCTTTCGCCCACCGAAACCGCATGCAGCCAAATACCGCCCTGCTGAAACGCTGTGGCTGACCAGGCAAAACGCTCGCCAATACGTTTAGCATAGGCAGGGGCTTTTCGAGCACGCAGCCATAAACGCAGCACAATCAATGGCACTGCAAGGTAAAGTAACAGGCTATATAAGGTTCTATTCATAATCACAAAGTTTAGCAAAGGCGCAGCGATAATACTGTGCTCAGTTATACTGCTATTTATTTTTAACGAGAGGCGCTGATGTCACTCACTTTAAACACTGATATTGCGATTATTGGCGGCGGCATTGCCGGTTTATGGCTCAATGCTCAATTGCGCCAGCGCGGCTTTAACACCCTGCTGATTGAGCAGCACAGCCTGGGTGGCGAACAAACCATCAAATCCCAAGGCATTATCCACGGCGGCGCTAAGTATGCCCTGCACGGTGCATTGACTGGCTCCTCTGAAGCCATTGCAGAAATGCCTGAACGCTGGCGCAAAGCTTTGCAGGGTGAAGGCGAGCTGGATTTAAGCAGTGTCGATTTATTGTCTGATGCCCACTACCTGTGGTCACCGGGCTCCATTGCCGGGAATTTAACCAGCTTTCTTGCCAGTAAAGCCATGCGGGGTCGGGTTGATCAAGTCAAAGGCCAACAGCTGCCGCCGGCACTGCAGCATAACGATTTTAAAGGCCGTGTGTATCGCCTTGCAGAACTGGTATTGGATGTGCCGAGCTTACTGGCGCGTCTTGCTGAGCTGGCCGGTGACAGCTTGCTGCAGGCACACAGCACCACCCCATACTATGCCGATGGCAAGCTAGTGGGGGTGCAAGCCGACGCTTATCAGATCAATGCCCAGCGGGTGGTGATCTGCGCGGGCAGTGGCAACCAAGCCTTGCTCGAGGCTTTTGCTTTGAGAAAACCTGAACAACAACTGCGCCCTCTACATATGGTGGTCGCTAAAGGCCCAGCTTTATTACCCTTGTATGCCCATTGTTTAGGTGGCGGCAGCAAACCGCGGGTCACTGTCACCAGCCACCCCACTGCAGATGGGCAGTGGGCTTGGTACCTTGGTGGCAACCTAGCTGAAGAGGATGGCGTGGCGCGCAGTGCAGCTGAGCAAATCCAAACCGCACAACAGGAAGTGGCACAACTACTGCCATGGATCAGCCAAGCCGATACCCAATGGGCCACTTTACGTGTGGATCGCGCTGAGCCGGTACAAACCGGTTTAGTCCGCCCTGACAATGCTTTTGTCACACAACAGGGTGCTTTACTTATTGGCTGGCCCACTAAGCTGGCTTTAGCACCGGACTTTTGCGACCGTATACTGAACATATTAGACCGCGACCAGATTCAGCCGAGCGCTACGCAGCACTATCCAGACTTGCCGCGCCCTGACGTCGCACAACCTGTTTGGGAGACTTTATTTAATGACCCTGCATGATTTGCATCGCCCACTGGGCAGCACTGGTTTAACTGTTTCACCGCTGGGCTTAGGTACCGTTAAACTGGGCCGCGATCAGGGTGTTAAATACCCCAATGGCTTTACCATTCCCGATGACCAACAGGCTTTAGCTTTAATTAATCAAGCCCGCGACTTGGGCATCAATCTACTGGATACCGCACCCGCTTACGGCGTCAGCGAAGAGCGCTTGGGCCATTTATTACAAGGCCAGCGCGATGAGTGGGTGATTGTCAGTAAGGTGGGCGAAGAGTTTATTGATGGCCAATCATCCTTTGATTTCTCGGCAGCCCACACTCGCTTTTCCATTGAACGCAGCTTACAGCGCTTGCGCACCGAGCAGATTGATTTAGTGCTGGTGCATTCCGATGGCAATGATGTGGCTATTTTGCAGAACGAAGAGGTCTACGCCACGCTAGCGGCCCTCAAGCAAGAAGGGAAAATTGCAGGTTTTGGTTTCTCTGGAAAAACTGCAGAAGGCGGTATTCTAGCTCTAGAAGAAGGTGATTGTGCGATGGTTACCTACAACTTAAATGAGCGTGATGAATTACCTGTGCTGGATTATGCGGCTCAGCACAACAAAGGGATTTTAATTAAGAAGGCTTTAGCCAGCGGACATATTTGCTTAGCCGACGGTGCCGATCCGGTGCATGCCAGCTTCTCAATGATTTTTGAGCACCCAGCGGCGGCCAGCGCCATTGTTGGCACCATCAATCCCAAGCACTTACAAAGCAATGTGGAATGCGTGGCCAATATTCTTCGTCAGCACAGGTAACCACCCCGTAGGAGCTGCCCATGGCTGCGACCCATGCTGGCCCATTAATTCAATAGACTAGCCGCAAGAATGCAATCGCGGGCATGGCCCGCTCCTGCTGGAGCTTAATTGCCCCCTGTAGGAGAGCGCCATGCACTCGACTTCGCTTTGGTCAGTGGCTTGTTCGCGGGCATGGCCCGCTCCTGCTGGAGCTTAATTGCCCCTGGTAGGAGAGCGCCATGCGCTCGACTTCGCTTTGGTCAGTGGCTTGTTCGCGGGCATGGCCCGCTCCTATTGGAGCTTAATTATCCCCTGTAGGAGAGCGCCATGCGCTCGACTTCGCTTTGGTCAGTGGCTTGTTCGCGGGCATGGCCCGCTCCTACTGGAGCTTAATTATCCCCTGTAGGAGGACGCCATGCGTCCGACAGCGCAACCAGGGGTATGAACCCATCGACTGCGGGCAAGCCGGGGCGATGGGTTTATTTATTGCGGATTTTATCAACAATGGCCGTGGTTGAGCTGTTATCCACTAAGCCTAACACCCGCACTTGACCGCCGTAGCTATACACAATATCGGCGCCTACCACTTCGTCCACCCCGTAATCACCGCCTTTCACCAACACATCAGGCTTAAGCAGTGTTAGCAAGTTCTCAGGCGTGTCTTCTGCGAAACTCACCACCCAATCCACTGCCCCCAAGCCGGCGAGCACTGCCATCCGGCGATCAACTGAGTTAATCGGTCGACCTGGACCTTTTAGACGGGTCACCGATTCATCACCATTAACCGCAACAATCAAGCGCTCACCTTGTTCACGGGCTTGCTCTAAATAACTGACATGCCCAGCATGTAAAATATCAAAGCAACCATTGGTAAACACCACTCGCTCACCTTGAGCCTTGGCGTCAGCAACTGCTGCTTGTAACTGCTGCAAACTCAGCACCCCACGACCCACACCTTGTTCACCTTGCAGCACACGGCGCAATTCAGGCGCACTGATCGTAGCAGTACCCAATTTACCCACCACAATACTGGCCGCCAAGTTGGCTAACGTCATCGCATTGGGCATATCTTCACCGGCCGCTAAACAAGCTGCCATGGTGGAAATGACTGTATCGCCGGCACCTGTTACATCAAAGACTTCACGGGCACGGGCTGGCAAATGTACGGCGGCAATCCCTGGTCGCAGTAAAGTCATGCCTTGTTCCCCACGGGTGATTAACAAAGCATCCAGTTCCAGCTCGTCCAACATCGCCATACCACGCTGCAGTAACTGTGCTTCATCGGCACAAGGCCCCACCACTGCTTCAAATTCAGCCAGGTTCGGGGTTAATAACGTAGCGCCACGGTAAATTGAAAAATCTGTACCTTTCGGATCAGCTAAGACCGCTACACCACGCTGCCGAGCTGCTTGAATTAAAGCCTGATGATTGCGAATCGAACCCTTACCGTAATCCGATAACAACATCACCCGCACAGAATCCAGTGCATCTTCCACTGCACTTAACAAGGCAGGCGCATCGGTATTAAAGCTGTCTTCAAAGTCCATGCGCAATAATTGCTGCTGACGGCTCATGGCCCGCAACTTAACAATGGTGGGTTGATCCGGGATACGTTGAAAATGTGTTTTCACATTCACTGAGTGCAAGCGCTCGCTAAGTGCATCCGCCGCCTCATCGGCACCTGTCACTGCAATCAGCTGCACTGGCGCACCCAGTGCAGCAATATTTAACGCCACGTTAGCTGCGCCACCGGGGCGGTCTTCAGTGCGAGTAACCTTAATCACCGGAACCGGCGCCTCTGGCGAAACCCGTGTAGTGCTGCCATACCAATAACGATCCAGCATGACATCACCCACCACCAAAACTGGGGCTTGGGTAAATGCTGGTAATGGTGATTTCATAACAAACTCAACCTTATAAAATTTTGGCAATCATAACACGACAGGCTTTAACTGATCAGGGCCACAGTTAACGGCATCAACACCGCGGTCAACACGCCCATCATGCTCATTGCCAAAGCAGCAAAAGCACCGGCTTCTTCACTTTCCTGCAGAGCACGCGCTGTACCCACCGCATGCGCAACAATGCCCAAGGCCATCCCCTGTGCAGCTGGATTCTTGATACGAAACACACGCAGCAGCTCAACGCCAAGCATGGCACCCAGTACCCCAGTGATCATGACAAACACCGCTGCCAACGAAGCAGCACCACCGATTTCTTCGGCTACTAACATAGCAATGGGCGTGGTAACGGACTTCGGCGCAATGGTTTGTAAAATCAGTGCTTCAGCGCCAAATAGCCATGCTAGCGCCACGCCGAGCACTGTGGCAAATAAACCGCCCACAGCTAAGGTAATTAAGGTGGGCCAGAGCACTTGCCGCACACGGCGCATGTTCAAGTACAAAGGCACCGCTAACGCCACTGTGGCAGGACCTAAAATTAAGGTCAGCAATTGCGCCCCTTCACGGTACTCAGCGTATTCAAGATCCAATAATAAGAGTGCCGCGATTAACACCAGCATCGAAACCAATACCGGCTGCAATAGCATCCACTGGGTCTTTTCATAGGCGGCCAGTGCCAGCTGATACACGCCAAGGGTCAAGCCAAAAGCAAATAAAGGATGGTGAATAATCGCCTCAAGCGCTGCCTGCCAGTCCAGATTCATAACTCATCCCTACCCTGTGTTTGACGCTTCACCAACAGCTGCATCAGCCAACCAATAAACACCACAGAGACTAAAAACGAGATTAATAAGGCACCTATGATAGCCCACAGGTCAGCTTGAATATCCGCCACATGCACGATCACCCCCACCGCCGGTGGCACTAACAATAATGGCAAATAACGCAATAAGCCCGTGGCTGCTTCATCCAATGGTTTATCAACGCGGCCGCGCAGCACTAAATAAATAAACAATAAAACCAAACCAATAATAGGCCCAGGTAATACTGGAAAAAAAAGCACATTCAGTGCAGTTCCAACCAACTGGAAAACCACCAGCCAGCTCAGCCCTTGTAGTAACATCTCAACCCCACTTGTGCGACAAAGAGCCACAGTATACGAACAACTCGCAAACCGACAAGTGTCTTGAAACCAAAGCCACTTAAGTCGTACATACCGCCAGCGAACTCACTTCAAGACAGACCGCTTGCTTAGGAGCCTGCACTATCGAAAATATGCGAACTACTCAAGCATTAACCCAGCAACTGTTACTGGCCGCCGACAATATCCAGCCAATAAAAAACCCGCACGAAGCGGGTTTTTTATACGAAGCGCTGCAAGCAATTACTTGATGCGGCCTTCTTTGTAGATGACGTGCTTACGCACAACTGGATCATACTTTTTGATTTCCAGTTTCTCAGGCGTAGTACGCTTGTTCTTGTCGGTCGTGTAAAAGTGACCAGTACCAGCACTTGATACTAAACGGATTAACTCACGCATGGTGTTCTCCTTAAACCTTTACGCCACGAGCACGCAGCTCGCTCAGCACGACATCAATTCCACGCTTATCAATCTCGCGCATACCTTTTGCAGACAAACGTAAACGTACAAAACGGTTCTCGGATTCAACCCAGAAACGGTGACGCTGCAAGTTTGGCAGGAAACGGCGGCGGGTTTTGTTGTTAGCGTGGGACACTTTATTCCCGGTAACTGGACGCTTACCAGTTACTTGACAAACTCTTGACATATCTCAGCCCTCTAAACCACATGCTCAACCCAGCATGGGTTGGCTGCTTGTAAAACTGTAGTTGGATTGGTAGGTCGTTAAAAACATGTTGGTTATTTAACCTGCATATTATTACCCACTCTTCGCTAAGGAACAACATCAGCACTAAAATATTAGCGCTAAAAAGGTTCGCTTAGAATTGAGCCGAACTTTATAACAGAGCCCCCACCAAAAAGCAACCAAAGACAACTGTAGTCAGGTTTTATTCGCCTTATTTGCCACGACTGGGGGTATTAAACTATTGAAAACCCACGCAGCGGCTAACACCCCTTAGCGCAGACTAACAGCTTACATCCAACCGTTTTCCACCATGGATAAGGGCTCACCATCACCCACGATAAAATGATCCAGCACGCGCACATCCACCAATGCTAAAGCCTCCTTGAGACGCTCAGTTAAGATTTTATCCGCCTGACTGGGCTCCGCCACACCACTGGGGTGGTTATGGGTCAAGATTAATGCCGCAGCATTATTCGCCAAGGCCCGCTTAACCACTTGCCGTGGATAAACACTGGCACCATCAATGGTGCCGTAAAACAGCACCTCAAAAGCCAGCACCCGATGTTTGGTATCAAGAAACAAACAGGCAAACACTTCGTGCAACTCATGGCGCAACTTGGCCTTTAAAAAATCGCGCACCGCTTGCGGACTTTCCAAGGCTGATTCGCGCTGAATACTGGCCGCCAGATGACGCCGACCCATTTCCAATACCGCTTGCAACTGCGCAAATTTTGCCGGTCCCAAACCTTGATGGCTGGTAAAGCTGGCTTGATCAGCTTCCAGCAACTGCCGCAAGCCACCAAACTCAACCAACAAATCACGGGCTAAATCAACCACATTGCGCCCACGCACTCCGGTACGCAAAAAAATTGCTAATAACTCTGCGTCCGATAACACACTGGCGCCTTGTTCCAGCAAACGCTCACGGGGCCGTTCATTACTGGGCCAATTTTGAATACTCATAGACGAACTCCTTATCATCTACTGGCGAGGCGCATTGGACAGGCACTTTGCCAGAATAGGCTTGGCTGACTACTGCCGATCTAACATCGGCTATGTTATCTTAGACAAGATATTCAGATACGCCACTTTTCTTCTTCTACAAATATAACTCTAAGTACAGGCAAACCCATGCAAAGGCTGTTTCAAAAACGCATCATTATTGGCATTGGCGGCGGTATCGCTGCTTATAAAAGCGCAGAGTTGGTGCGCCGTTTACGGGACTTGGGAGCTGAAGTGCATGTGGTGATGACCCGCGGGGCGCAAGAATTCATTACTCCGCTCACTTTACAAGCACTCTCTGGCAATCCAGTCCACGTTGATTTACTGGACCCTAATGCAGAAGCTGCAATGGGACACATTGAACTGGCGCGCTGGGCCGACTTGGTATTAATTGCCCCCTGCACCGCTGACTTAATGGCGCGCTTAGAGCAAGGCTCAGCCAACGACCTGCTCACCACCTTGGTCTTGGCCACTGATGCACCAGTGGCGTTAGCCCCGGCCATGAATCAAGCCATGTGGGCTGATCAAGCCACCCAAAATAATGCTACAAGCTTACGCCAACGCGGCTATATCTTGCTTGGTCCCGCCGCCGGCGCACAAGCCTGCGGTGACATTGGTTATGGCCGCATGTTGGAAGCAGAAAGCCTGGCGCACAGCGCTGCAGACTTATTCATCCACCAAGCCCTAACCGGCAAACATGTGCTAATTACCGCGGGGCCCACCCGCGAAGACATTGACCCGGTGCGCTACATCACCAATCACAGCTCTGGAAAAATGGGTTTTAGCCTTGCTGAAGCTGCAGTGGAAGCAGGCGCGCAGGTGACCTTAGTATGCGGTCCTGTCCACCTGCCTACCCCAGACCGAGTAAAGCGAGTCGATGTGGTCAGCGCTCGCCAAATGCTCGCTGCGTGTGAAGCGGCCATGCCTTGCGACCTGCTGATCGCCGCTGCCGCAGTAGCTGATTACCGTCCAGAAAGCAGTGCTGAGCATAAGCTCAAAAAAGACCCCAACAGCACGGATGGCATGACCTTAACCATGATCCGTAATCCGGATATTTTAGCCACCTTAGCGCAGCGCGCCGATCGTCCGTTTAGCGTTGGCTTTGCAGCTGAAACACAAGATCTGCTGGAAAATGCAGTGAGCAAACTCAACAGTAAAAACCTTGACCTCATAGTGGCCAATGACGTGGCCAATAGCGCCATTGGTTTTAATAGTGATGATAACGCCCTAACAGTTATCGACCGCGCGCAGCAGCAAACCATCTTCCCACAAACCAGTAAAAGCAAAATTGCTCGACAATTGCTGGACTTCATCACCTCTCAAATGCACAAGGTTTAATTATGCGCCGTATCCAAACGCAAATTTTAGATAATCGCTTAGGCACAGAATTTCCTTTGCCTGAATATGCCACCCAAGGCTCCGCCGGTTTAGACTTGCGCGCCATGCTCACTGAACCCTTGCACCTAGAGCCGGGGCAAACCCAATTAATTCCTACCGGTTTGGCGATCTATATTGAAGACCCGGCAGTGGCGGCGATGCTCTTACCGCGCTCAGGTTTGGGACATAAGCACGGTATTGTGTTGGGTAATTTAGTAGGTTTAATTGACTCTGACTACCAAGGCCAGCTGCAAATTTCATGCTGGAACCGTGGTGACAGCAGCTTCACCATTGAACCCGGTGACCGTATCGCACAATTGGTACTGGTGCCCATTATCCAAGCTCAGCTGGAAATCACTGATAGCTTTACTGAGAGTCAGCGAGCTGACGGTGGATTTGGCCACTCCGGTAAGCAATAGTACACAACTGCACAATAACCTGTTGCGGGAGGCATGATGTCACTCTATAAACGGAATACAGACAAGCAACAAGAAAAAAAGCTGCAAAAGGAACTGACTGGCCATAACAGGCAAAGCGTGCTTTATATGCTACCGGCTCTGCTGTTGGCCATCGCGGGAATCTTGCTTGCCAGCGGGCTGATTGGGTTCAAGCAAGCAGAGCACAATAAAGCCCTGCAGGCAGAGCAGTTAAGCGCTTGGGGTAACAGTTATGCTGCAGCACTTAATCAGCGCTTGGCTTTTATTCAAGCCGACACCCGCAGCGCGGCACACAACCCACTGCTAGCCCGCGCCCTAGAAAATCCAGATTCTGCAAACAAGCGCTCAATTGAACGCAGCCTCTTGCACCGCACCGGTGTCGTGGATGCATACCTCAACCCTGCTGGGCAAACCATCCAAGATCTGCAACGCACGGCACCTATTAATTTTGCCGCCTTGGACTTACTGCAACGCGCCGAGCAAGGCTCACAGCCGCCACCGGAAGCTTTATTAATTCAGCAACGCTGGTTGCTGTACAGCGCTGTGCAGCTTGAACAATCACCAGCGCTTGGCAGTTTACTGCTGACCTACGATCTCAGCAGTTTACTCAGCGGCTTGCCGTCTTCCACCCAACAGGGTTTGCAAATCACCCTGCAGCAACAGTTTGCCAATGCGCCCGCCCAAGTTTTATACAGTTCAGGGCAAACGCCCGCTAACCCGATGAGCCAAACATTTGCCACTCAGCACCCAAATTGGACTGTCATAGTGACTGGGCCGAGCACACCACCAGCGTTTTCCACCCTACAGACTCATTTACTGACCGCCCTCGCCTGTGCCGTCCTATTAATCTTGGCTGCATTTTACTTATTACACCGCCGCACCCAGCAGCTGATAAAAGCAGACGCCTTGCTGCTGAGAAAAAATATCCAAGACTGGGCGCTGGGTAAAAGCATTCAGCGCAGCGCATTTCATTTCAATGCACTGCAGCAAGTGCTGCACAACCTTACCCAAAAATCATCGGGCCTAAGCACTACAACAAAACCATCGAGTTCAGTGGACTCCCCAGCAGTAAATAAGCCACAGCTCGACAGCAGCCCAGTCCACTCAGCCCATCAACCTCTGGATATAGACATTTTGGATATCGATATATTGGACGATGACGTCTTTGCTTTAGAACAAACCCACTCAGCTATGCAAACTGCAACCGCAGCACATGCTGTACCTTTAGAAATCTTCCGTGCTTATGACATTCGCGGCATTGTTGGTCAAACCTTAACCACCGACACTGCTTACTGGATTGGCCGTGCCGTTGGTTCAGAAAGTATTGCCAAGGGTGAGCCCAATGTTGTGGTGGGTCGAGATGGCCGCCTCTCTGGGCCGGACATGGTACAAGCCCTGACCCAAGGTTTAACGGACTGCGGTTGCACAGTCACAGACCTGGGCATGGTGCCCACCCCTGTGCTGTATTTTGCTACCCATGTACTCGAAGCCACCTCAGGGGTTATGGTCACCGGCAGTCACAATCCGCCGGACTACAACGGCTTTAAAATTGTTATCGCTGGAGAAACACTGGCCAACGAACGGGTTACCGCGCTGCACAGCCGCATCATCAATAATGAGCTAAGCACCGGCAGCGGCACTGTTGAAAATGTCGAGATGCTGCAAAACTATTTACAGCACATTCAAAGTGATATTGCCCTCGCCAAACCCATGACCGTTGTAGTGGACTGCGGCAATGGCGTCGGCGGTGTGATTGCTCCGCAGCTACTCGAAGCTCTCGGCTGCACGGTAATTCCCCTGTACTGCGAAGTGGACGGCACCTTCCCTAACCACCACCCCGACCCCGGCAAACCAGAAAACCTGCAAGAACTGATTGCCCGGGTAAAAAGCGAAAACGCTGACTTAGGGATTGCTTTTGATGGCGATGCCGACCGCCTCGGCGTGGTCACCAACAGCGGACGCATTATCTACCCCGATCACTTAATGATGCTGTTTGCTAAAGATGTGGTGTCACGCAACCCAGGTGCAGACATTATTTTTGATGTGAAATGCACCCGTCGTTTAGCCACCTTAATTAGCGCCCACGGTGGTCGACCCATTATGTGGAAAACCGGTCATTCGTTAATCAAAGCCAAAATGAAAGAAACCGGCGCGCTACTGGCGGGAGAAATGAGCGGGCACATTTTCTTTAAAGAACGCTGGTTTGGTTTTGATGATGGTATCTACAGCGCAGCACGCTTATTGGAAATCCTCAGCTTAGAAACCGATGATGTCGACCAAGTCTTTGCTCAGTTTCCTGTCAACCTGTCCACCCCAGAAATTAACATTGAAGTGACTGAAGACAATAAATTTCAGATTATTGAGCGCTTACAAAATGAAGGCCACTGGGGTGAGGCCAGCTTAACCACTTTAGATGGTATACGTGCTGACTTCCCAAACAGCTGGGGCTTGGTACGCGCTTCCAATACCACACCGATGCTGGTGCTGCGCTTTGAAGGTGAAAGCGAAGACGACTTAGCGCAGATTAAAACGCTATTTCGTGAGCAGTTGCTGGCCATTGTGCCCGACCTCGACTTACCTTTTTAACTTTTTAGGACACTGTGCAAAATGACTTTAAATCGCGCCGATGCCGCACATGTAGCAGAAGTACTCTCCGAGGCCTTGCCTTATATTCGCCGTTTTGTTGGTAAAACACTGGTGATAAAATACGGTGGTAACGCCATGGAAAGCGAGGAGCTTAAAACTGGCTTTGCTCGCGACATCGTTCTAATGAAAGCAGTGGGCATTAATCCTGTGGTGGTCCACGGCGGTGGCCCACAGATCGCCGACTTGCTGAAACGCTTAAATATCAAAAGCGAATTTATCAGCGGCATGCGGGTTACCGACGGACAAACCATGGATGTGGTGGAAATGGTCCTCGGCGGCCAAGTCAATAAAGACATTGTTAACCTGATTAACAGCCATGGCGGCAATGCCATTGGTTTAACCGGTAAGGATGCACACCTGATCCGCGCCCGCAAACTGACGGTGACCCGCCAAGCCCCCGATATGCAAAAGCCGGAAATCATTGATATTGGCCAGGTGGGTGAAGTGGCCAGTGTGAATGTTGAACTCCTCAACATACTGGTGCAGGGTGACTTTATTCCGGTGATTGCCCCCATTGGCGTGGGCCCCAATGGCGAGTCCTACAATATCAACGCAGACTTAGTGGCCGGTAAAGTGGCCGAAGCTTTAAATGCAGAAAAGCTGATGCTACTGACTGATATAGCCGGTTTACTGGATAAACAAGGAAATGTCTTAACCGGTTTAAACACTGCGCAAGTGGACGAGCTGATTGCTGATGGCACCATTTATGGCGGCATGCTGCCTAAAATTCGCTGTGCTTTAGATGCAGTACAAGGTGGGGTGAGCGCTGCGCACATTATTGATGGTCGCGTGCCCAATGCGGTACTGCTAGAAATCTTTACTGATCATGGGGTTGGCACACTCATCACCAATACTTAATGGTTTGCTGCGCAGCCAACAATCTAGGCTAAAAAATACGCCCGCACTTGACATGCGGGCGTTTATTTTTACTCCCCTGCCAGCTGTCCCTCAGCTTGGCACATGGCTTCATACTCATCACTAAAGAAGAACTTCTCTTCACCAAAAGCCGGTACTAAATCATCGTACCAAGTGGCTTCTTCATCATACTTAGCAAAGAAGATCTGCTGTACCCAGTCTGGGTTACGGCCTTGAATAAAGCGCAAGGCAAATACCTTCTCGCCATTGATTTCAACAATACCTTGAATCTCAACTTTACCGGGGCCGGCACTCATGGAAGGTCCACGGGCGGTACGGGCTAAGCCGGATACCTGCTGAATGGCTTCTCGGTACACTTCATAAGCACGCACCAAAGGCACTTCAAAGTAACGCTTAGCACCGGTATCACGCTCCACAAACATGTAGTAAGGGATGATGCCTAAGCGCACTTGAGTACGCCACATGCGCACCCAGACATCTGGATCATCGTTAATATGCTGCACTAATGGTGCTTGCGCACGGATCACCGCACCTGTTGCACGGATACGACGAATCGCTTCACGGACAATGGGGGTTTCCATCTCACGCCAATGGTTAAAGTGCGCCATAATCGCAATGTGCTTACCGGCGTCAACCATCTTTTTAAAGAGTTCTAACAGCTCAGCAGCATCATCGTCGGTGACAAAACGCTGTGGCCAGAAGGTCAATGCTTTGGTACCGATACGCACGGTTTGCAGATGCTCAAGCTCAGGCTTTAGCAAGGGTTCAAGGTAGTTCACCACATGACGGGTTTTCATCACCATGGGGTCACCACCGGTAATCAACAGGTCAGTAATGTTCTTGTCTTGAGCCAAATACTGGTGTAAAGACTCTGCTTCATTACTGGCAAAGCGCAGTTCTTTATTGCCAACAAACTGTGCCCAACGGAAGCAGAATGTGCAGTAACTGTGACAGACCTGCCCTTGACTGGGGAAAAACAGCACTGTTTCACGGTATTTGTGTTGCATGCCTTCCAGTGGCTCTTCATCTAGCACAGGCACATTCATTTCTTGCTGACCCGCTGGGTGTGGGTTCAAACGTGCTTGAATCTCGCGGGCCAACTTGGTGATTTCTGCCCGTGGTAACTCATCACGCAGGGCTTGCGCCATTAAATCGTAGTCCGCTGGCTCTAGCATGCCGCGCTGTGGGAAAGTCAGCTGAAAAACAGGATCATTGGGTACATCGTCCCAGTTGATCAGCTCATCAATCACATACTGGTTAACACGGAATGGCAAGACACTGGCCACCACACGCATTTCAAAACGCTGCTCTTCAGATAGTTTTTGCAGCGGCTCAATTTTGTCCAGCTGGCGATCGGTATACACCTGAAACTGGGTGTTTTCTGTGAAGCCTTCATCACTTAAAGGCATTATATTTATTGTTTGAGTCATAATTACTCTCCACTCGACGCAGGCTCAACACTCAATACTGCCGTTAGGCTGAGTGCTGGAGCCATTTGTTGGGGCACCCCATTAGGGAAAAGACAGCTACGCTCAGGTAGCATTATAGTTGCGACTAGGCTTTTGAAAACATGCTTAGTCTGCATATTTGGCGAGAATTTTTAACTTCTCGAAATGTTGGGATTAACCCAAAAAAGGATGACACCTACTAAAAGAGGGCTAAGACTACGGCATTTATCGGTAGCACTCAATTATAAAAAACGACTTCTATCTATTTTATTCTTGTTTTAACAGTTCCGCTAAGCGCGCTCTATCCTGTTGATAGGTGTTTTCGACCTGCTCTTTACTGCGTAAATATCCGGCAATTTGCTTCTCTAAACGCTGCTGATCGATACTGGCTTGCTTAATTTGCTGCAGCAATTGTGGCGATACAGAACGCCCTGCTCGCTCTTGACTGGCTGCCTGCTCACGGAGCTCGGCTTGCAAGCTGTTAACCGACAACAGGTTACCTTGCGCAATACTGATTTGCCCGTCAAGGTCTGCAACCTTACGCTCGCGAGCTCGATCAATATCTTCCAAGCGCGTGTAGAGTAACAGCAGCTGCCGATCTTTGCGCGCTTGCTCTTTTTCCTCTTGCAGCACTCGGAACTCTTCCGGCGTGGGCGCACGAGGCACCACCCGTATCACACGACCTTGCTCGCTCAGCACTTCATAACCTTGGCCAATTAAATGCGGTGGCACACCCAAGCGATTAATAACAGTAATCCCACGCTCGTCCGTATAACGGTAATACTCCACAGCAAAGGATGCACTGCTAATCAATGCACCCAGCAGCAAAACTGAATATATAAGGCCGCGTATCACCATCACCGATCTCCATTTAACAGCACCGTCACACTTGCAAGCTATTGGATGCCATATTCTTCACGGTAACGCTCTACCGCGGGCAAATGCTGCTTAAGCTCAGTGCTCTGTGCTAAATACTCTAATACTTGCTGCAAAGACACAATGCTTATTACAGGCATATTAAAATCACGCTCAACTTCTTGAATTGCAGACAAAGCACCAGCGCCTCGTTCTTGGCGGTCTAAAGCAATCAACACAGCTGCTGCTTGCGCACCCTGGGCCTGAATAATCTGCATCACTTCGCGAATGGCTGTGCCGGCAGTGATCACATCATCCACAATAACCACATGACCTGCTAATGGCGCACCCACCAAACTACCGCCTTCGCCATGCTCTTTCGCCTCTTTGCGGTTAAAGCACCAAGGCACGTCGCGCTGATGATGCTCCGCTAAAGCCACTGCAGTGGCTGCAGCAAGGGGAATACCTTTATAAGCAGGACCAAACAGTAGATCATAGGACAGCCCCTGATCCTCTAAAGCCTGCGCATAAAAACGACCCAACTTTGCCAATGCCAACCCAGAATTGAACAGCCCTGCATTAAAAAAATAGGGGCTGACACGTCCCGATTTTAGAGTAAATTCACCGAAGCGCAGAACGCCGCGCTGAACTGCGAACTCTATAAACTCTCGTTGATATGCTTGCATAATGGTCCTTAACACGCTGGGTTAGCCAATTTAAATAACGTTATAGGTATAATACACTCTAATTTTTGCAAGGGGCTATTCATGCGGGTTATCAGTATCAATGTGAACGGGATTCACAGCGCAATTGAACAAGGGTTATTTGATTGGCTGCAGCAACAAAATGCCGATGTGATTTGCTTACAGGACACACAGGTTAGCGCCTACGAAATGGAAGGGCCTGACCTGCAACTGCACGGTTATTACTGCTATGCCTGCGACGCCGAACAGCCGGCACAAGGCGGTGTAGCGATTTACACTCGATTACAGCCCAAAGCTATTATCAGCAACTTAGGTTTCGAGGCGGCCGATCGCTTTGGCCGCTATATTCAAGCAGATTTCGATAAAGTCAGTGTAGCCAGTGTATTTATGCCCTCTGGCCACAATGGCGATGTGGAATTAAACCAAAAATTTAAATTTATGGATGATTTTGGTCGTCACTTAGATAAACAGCACCGTAAGCGTCGTGATTATATTTATTGCGCTTCTTTGTTTATTGCCCACAATAAGCTTGACGTTAAACACTGGCGTGACTGCCAGCAGGACGTTGGCTTTTTGCCCGCCGAACGCGCTTGGATGGATGAAGTCATAGGCAATATGGGCTTTATTGATGCCCTGCGTGAAGTGAATCGCGAAGGTGATTTATACAGCTGGTGGGCCGACAGTGAGCAGGCCAGACTACTTGATCTGGGCTGGCGTTTTGACTATCAACTGCTCTCACCTGGCCTCAGACGCACGGTACGCAGTGCCAAACTCAGCAAACAACCGCGTTTTTCCCAGCATGCGCCCTTCAGCGTTGACTACGACTGGGTGCTGACCGTTTAACTTCAGACTGAATAACACAAGCATCCGCCCCCTTGTGTTATTCAGCACTGCTCAAACCAGCTTACTTAATAAAACGAATAGTCCATGGATAGCGGTAACCCTCTCCATTGTTGGCTTTAATGCCCGCCACAATGGTTATCACTAACCAATACAAACCCACCGCCAGTAACAGCAGAAAACCGATCCAATAAAACATCATCAGCATGCAAAGCAGCATCACTAGCGCAATAGTAATCTGAAAATTAACCGCTTCTTTACCGTTGTGTTCCACATAGGGATCAAGGTCTTTTTTCAGCTGCCAAACCAACAGTGGCGCTATAATATTGCCAAAAGGAAACACAAAAACCGCGAAAGCTGCCAGATGAGACAACATGGCCCACTGCTTAGCCTCCTGACTTAATTCCGGTTTCTCTGGGGTAATAGTCATTTGCTCATGCTCATCCATCACCGCACTCCTCTTTAATGGGCAGTTATGAACTAGTCGCTCTGCAAGGCGGCTTGTTGCAAAGCAAACAGCTCGCGCACGCCCTTATCGGCCAAGGCTAACATTTCGCTCAATTGCTCTGAGCTAAATGGCGCACCTTCAGCTGTACCCTGCACTTCAATAAAGCCGCCCGCATCCGTCATCACCACATTTAGATCTGTTTCAGCTGTTGAATCTTCTGGATAGTCCAAATCTAACACAGGCTTATCTTGATAAATACCAACCGACACTGCGGCGATCATTTGCTTTAACGGTGATCCGTTACTCAACATCTCACGCTCTTCCATGACTGTCAAAGCATCAACCAGCGCAACCATTGCACCGGTAATCGCAGCAGTACGGGTACCACCGTCCGCCTGAATAACATCACAATCCACATACAAGGTATGCTCACCCATCTTGCTCATATCCAAGGCGGCACGCAGTGAGCGACCAATTAAGCGTTGAATCTCTAAAGTGCGTCCACCTTGTCGACCGCTACTGGCTTCACGGCGGGTACGGCTGCCGGTGGCCCGGGGCAACATCCCGTATTCTGCAGTCAACCAGCCTTGACCTTGGCCTTTTAAGAAACGGGGCACACCATTTTCCACACTCACCGTGCAAATCACTTTGGTGTCACCAAACTCAACTAATACAGAGCCTTCGGCATGGCAGGTGTAATTACGGGTGATGCGCACTGCGCGCAATTGATCAAGTTCGCGACCACTGGGACGAGTCATTAAATTTTCCTGTTATTAAATGTAAATCAAAATATATAGGGATCGAACACCCTGCTCACAGTATTGTAAACACAACCTCACGAAATATTCGCTACAATTGACGCATTCTTCTTCCCCTCGTTATTTTGGAGTTTTTCATGGTACATAGCATGACCGCATTCGCTCGCGTCGAGCAAAACGGTGCTTATGGTACGCTCAGCTGGGAATTGCGCTCGGTAAACCACCGTTACTTAGAGCCGCATTTACGCTTACCTGAGAGCCTACGTGATATTGAAGGTGCAATTCGCGAAGCATTGCGTAACGGTTTGTCCCGCGGCAAAGTTGAATGCACCTTGCGCCTCACCGAGCCCACCAGCGAAGCAGCACTCCAAGTCGACCATGCCCGAGCCCAGCAACTGATTAATGCTGCTGAACAAATTGCCCAACAAATTAAGCAACCCGCAGCAGTTAACCCCTTGGATGTTTTAGCTTGGCCTGGAGTACTCAGCACCCAATCAATCGACAGCCAAGAACTCAACAGCGTTGCCATCAGCCTTTTTAAGCAAGCCCTACAAGACTTAAAAGAAAGTCGTGGTCGCGAAGGCAGTGATCTAGCCCGCTTGATCAGTGAACGTCTCGACAGTATTCACAATGAAACCAGCGTACTGCGCGAGCTGGTGCCAGAAATGCTGGAAAACCAACGGCAAAAAATCCTGACTCGCTGCCAAGAGCTGCAAGTAGAAATGGATCCACAGCGCCTCGAACAGGAGCTGGTGTTACAAGCACAAAAAAGCGATGTCGCTGAAGAACTCGATCGCCTTGCCACACATATCAGCGAAGTACGCCGCGTCCTAAAAGACGGCGGTGCCATTGGCCGACGCTTAGACTTTTTGATGCAAGAACTCAACCGCGAAGCCAACACCCTCGGCTCAAAAGCTATTGATCCACGCTCAACCCAAGCAGCGGTAAATATTAAGGTGTTGATCGAACAGATGCGCGAACAGGTGCAGAACATCGAATAACCGTCGCTTACTGACAGCTGTTTTTAGCCCAGCCCCAATCAGGCAAGCCAATAACTTAAAGCGACACATTTGGAGCCTAGCAACACCTGTGCGCTGGGTTTCGTAGCTCGCCAAACTGCTAATAACAGTGCTGTTTAAAGGATCCGTAAAAAAGACCTTTGCGTTTAAAAAAATAGTCTGTGGACGCATGCGCAACGCCTTGCTTTTTGTTACTATTCGTAACCGCCTACAGGCGCTTGCCTTATTGCACCATTCCCTTTGACCATACTTGGGTGAAATTCTATGCTGCGAAGTTTATATCTACTGGTTGCTACTGCCTTGTTGTCAGTGCCGGCTTTTGCTAGCGCTGCCACAGAAGCAGCGGAGCACTTAAATGCGACAACCACCTTAGCCGGCTATTTAGCTGTTTTTGTTTTTGCGATTGCTTACATCATTGTGGTGGGTGAAGAAAAGCTGCAGCTGCGCAAATCTAAGCCAGTGTTAATTGCTGCGGGTATTATTTGGTTGCTGGTTGGCCTCGTCAGCTCAGACCCAGGTGCAACTAAATCAGCTTTTAGCAGAAACTTCCTAGACTTTAGTGAGTTGATGCTGTTTTTGCTGGTAGCCATGACCTATATCAGCGCCATGGAAGAGCGCCGAGTGTTTGAAGCACTGCGTGCATGGATGGTGCGTAAAGGTTTCAGCTATCAGTCACTGTTCTGGCTTACCGGTATTCTGGCCTTCTTTATCTCTCCTGTAGCAGATAACTTAACCACAGCCTTATTGATGTGTGCGGTGGTGCTAAAAGTGGCTGAAGGCCAAGACCGTTTTATCGCCATGAGCTGTGTCAATATTGTGGTAGCAGCGAACGCTGGTGGTGCATTCAGCCCCTTCGGTGATATCACCACGCTGATGGTTTGGCAGGCGGGACAGGTTCAGTTCCTAGAGTTCCTTGACTTATTTATCCCATCGGTAGTGAACTACTTAGTACCTGCATTGGTGATGAGCTTCTTTATTCCTAAAGGAAAGCCTGCCAGCGTCAGCGAAGAAGTCATCCTCAAACGCGGTGCAAAACGCATCATAGCGTTTTTCTTATTGACCATTATCACCGCAGTTTTTGGTCACCAATTCTTAGGTTTACCACCAGTGTTCGGCATGATGGTGGGTTTAGGTTATTTACAGTTCTTCGGTTACTTCCTACGCATGAGCTTGCCCTCATCCTTAGCGAAAAAACGTACAGATGCTGAACTAAAAGCCGACCAAGAAAAGCTACGCTATTTAGGTAGCGTGGTGCCCTTTGATATCTTTAAAAACGTTGCCCGTGCCGAGTGGGACACTCTATTGTTCTTCTACGGCGTAGTGATGTGTGTCGGTGGTTTAGGCTACCTTGGCTACTTACAGCTGGTTTCGGTGATGCTGTTTGATGGCTTAGGGGCAAGCTGGGCGGCCTTTGGTATTGGGGTGATTTCAGCAATTGTGGATAACATTCCAGTGATGTTCGCCGTACTGGAAATGAACCCTGCAATCAGTCACGGTCATTGGCTACTGGTGACTTTAGCAGCGGGTGTGGGTGGTAGCTTGCTCTCCGTAGGTTCGGCTGCTGGTGTTGCCCTGATGGGTGCAGCACGTGGTCACTACACCTTTATGAGCCACTTGCGTTGGACTCCAGTTATTTTCCTCGGCTATGTTGCCAGCCTCTTAGTTCACTTGTGGCTAGGTCAAATCTTAGGCGTCTTTGATATCTACGGTTAATGGCTATTTGAATGTAAAAAGGGCGCTTACTCAGCGCCCTTTTTTATTGCTAGGCATTATTAAACTGAAAAGTTGAAACTCGCTTTAAACAGCGGCTGCAGGACGACTGTCTTTTGCGAAATCTCTGCGGCAAAGAATTGCTGCGGATTGGCGGTAGTAAACCCCCAGTACTGCAAAAAACGCATAATTAAACGCACTTCGATTAACACCTCGAGTTGCTCTTCTGGCGATCTGTATTCATTATCTGGCAGCTGATCCAATAAAATTGGAAACGCAACACCAACCTCTTCACTTAATTTATGCACAGAGCAATGCTGCTGCAGCCGCCACAGCATAAATAACCAGACCATCCGCAAATCAACCTGATCACACCAGCTGTCAAAGTAAGCCCAGTTATATTGAATAACTGCGGCGCTTAGCATCGGCAAGAAAAAAGCTTGCAAGCCCTGCTCTTTATACTGTTTTTGCGCGGCTTTTTTGATATGAAAACGACCACTTCTGCGGTACATAATGCCGGCAAGCTCAGCCAGAATTCGGGTGTAATGCAAAGCATTAAACTTATCTTCATTACTGCCCATATACTCACTGATACTGGGCATAGTTTCGAACTCGGCGACGGCAAACTCAGGCAACAGTTCAGTCGCCTGTTTAACCAGCTTAGCCGGCAAGTTGCCTTTAGCTGTTGCTTTGAAAGAGCCTTCTTGCCGCATCGCTTCATCAAGGATCAAAGCTAAATAACGCATTACTGGGCTGCTGGATAAATCGCTTGGTGTGTTTATGGTTACGCCAACCAGCTCATCAAAAGGGGCATACAGCCAATTTTCCATCTGGATTGACGAGAGGCCACAAAAATCAGCAATGGGCTGATTGTTATGAGCATCTATTCTCTGCTGCGCCACAATATTGAGCTCCTCAAAACTCAGTTCTGGGTTCATTGCAACGATTTGATCAAACTCATCAACCACATCCGCATGCCACTTTGCAACGCCATCTATACAACAATGCTTGTACTTCTTACCGCTGCCGCACGGGCAAGGTTCGTTTCGACCTAATTTCATAATGAGACGCTCTACATGTGACGCTCTACTTTATAGTTTCACTGTTGCAGAATGATGTTCATCTGTAAAAATGTCAAAAGAAAAGGCATCGCCTAAAGCTGTAATGCCCAGTTTAAGCCAGCATGGCACTGCATCAAGCTGCGGTCAGTTGTGCCACTTGCTTCCACATAAAATGCAGCATGGGTATTCTAAGCTGCCACAGAACTGCTCACTCTAGGTCAGTCCAATTAGCGGAAAAATATCTTCAACATATTTCTTAAGGTCAGCCGCTACGGGGTTTTCCAGTTTAGATAAGGCCGTTAAGATTTTACCTTGGCTGGCCAGCAGGTTCTCATCAAAAAACTCTTCATCATCAAATTGCGTTTTGAGCCACAGCAACAACTGGTTGGCTAAATCAATTTGCTCTTGCAACTGATTATCACCACTGGCAATCCAGCCCACAGCGAACTCCAAGATATTGCTTAAAAATCGCCACAACCATGCTGAAGCTTCAGGATGCTTGAGGGCTGGCAGGCTCAACTCTCCAGCTGATTCGCTGTAAAGAGGTCTTTTGTAGCACTAAGTTTTCTTGCATCTCTACCACTGTAAAGCTAGGGTGAAGCCATGACTAAAAACAGACAACGTATTTTTACAGACTTACTCATTCCGGGCGCTGGCCAGCCCAGCCAAAATATGGCGGTGCTCATTGCTGACGGCCGCATTGAATGGGTGGGCCCCCAAGCGCAAGCGCCGCACATCGAAGGCGATGACCTGCATGTACCGGTGCTGATGCCGGGCATGTGGGACTGTCACACGCACTTTACCGGTATGCAAACCCCCACCCTGTCGGCGGCGATGGATGTCCCAGTTCCGGTGGCCGCGGCACGTTCCGTGGCCGATGCACAGCGTGCGATTAACGCCGGTTTTACCAGTATTCGCGAAGTGGGCGGCTTTGGTGTGCACCTGGCGCGGGTGATCAATGAAGGCAACGCCATAGGCCCCCATGTGTACGCCGCTGGCGATCTGATTTCACCCACTGGTGGGCATGCGGACTTACACAGTTACTCACTGGGCTGTGTGGCGGATTTAGCCCAGCGTGACGGCTGGCTGCACACCTGCGACGGGGTCAGCGGCGCGTTACGGGCGGTGCGTTTACAGCTGCGCAAAAATGCCAAGCTGATTAAAATCTGCGCCTCGGGCGGTACTCTCACCGAATACGATGACCCCATGCATCAGCAGTTTAGCGATATCGAGATTCGCACCATGGTCGAAGAAGCCGCACGGGCCGAACGAATTGTGGCGGCGCACTGTCATGGTAAAGCCGGCATCATGGCGGCGCTGCGCAACGGAGTGAAAACAATTGAGCACGGAACCTTTTTAGATGAAGAAGAGGCCGATGACATGTTAGAAGCAGGCGCTATTTTGGTCACCACCCGCTCCGTTAAAATCCGCAATATGGAATACGCCAAAAAGCATGGCTTGCCCGATTATGCGTGGGAAAAACTATTAATGACCGCCGACGCACATCAGCAGGCGGTCTCACTGGCCATTGAAAAAGGCGTGATTATCGCTGCGGGTACAGACTCCCTGACTTCAGGTGACGACACACCCTTACGCTGGGGCGAGCATGCACTGGAGCTTAAACTCTTAGTGGACGATGGCATGACACCTTTACAGGCCATTGAGTCCGCCACGGCCACAGCGCCGTTAACCCTAGGTCCGCAAGCCCCTAAAGCAGGACAGATCAAAGCCGGCTGGGACGCCGACCTCTGTGCGGTAGCAAAAAACCCAGTCGCTGATATTTCAGTCTTATTGGACACGAATAACATTACCCATGTGTGGAAAACAGGCACTTTGCTAAAACAACCTCAATAAGGCTCTGCACCCTTTTCAAACTTTTCTGCAGTCGTGGAGGCAATAATGATTGATACGATTAACCCAGCCACTGGTAAAGTGGTTCGCCAATACGAACTATGCGAGGCAACGCTTTTAGAAGAAAAGCTTGCTAACGCTGCCCAAGCTTATCAACAGTGGCGCTCCCTTAGTTTTGCCGAGCGCGGTGAATATTTACGCAAAGTCGCCGCCACTTTGCGCAGTCAAAGCGAAAAGCATAGCGCGTTAATGACCGAGGAAATGGGCAAGCCGATTATTGAAGCACGCGGTGAGATCGAAAAATCCGCCAGCGGCTGCGAGCACTACGCTGACCACGCTGAGCAGTATCTAGCCCCACAAATTATCCCTTCAGACGCCAAAAAAAGCTGGGTGCAGTTTCTGCCACTGGGCACCGTACTGGGCATTTTGCCGTGGAACTCACCTTACTGGCTGGCCACCCGGGTTTTTGCTCCAGCATTAATGGCCGGTAACACGGTGATTCTAAAACATGACTCCCACGTGCCCGGCTGCGCGGCGGCCATTGAACAAGCCTTCACCGATGCCGGCGTTCCCCATGGTGTCTTGCAAACAGTGCTTACGGACCACAGCAACACCGAAAGCATGATTCGTGATCCGCGCATTAGTGCGGTGTCTTTTACTGGTTCGACCACCGCCGGCAGTAAAGTCGCTGCGATTGCCGCTGCAGAAATCAAGCCCGCTGTATTAGAGCTCGGCGGGTCTGATCCAGCCATTGTACTGGCTGATGCGGATCTGGATAAAGCGGTCGATGTGCTGGCCACCTCGCGCTTTATCTGTGCCGGTCAATCCTGCATTGCCGCCAAGCGCATGCTGGTTGAAGAGAGCGTCTACCCTGCATTTGTCGACAAACTGACCCAGCGCTTATCGAACCTACGCGTGGGCGATCCGACCCTTGAAGACACCGATATAGGCCCGATCGCCCGTGCCGAGCTGCGCACATACCTGCATGATCAAGTGACGCGCTCCATTGCCAGTGGTGCCAACTGCGTAATGGGCGGCAAAATTCCAGCGGGCCCTGGCTCGTTTTACCCGGTAACGCTCCTAACCGATGTGCCCCTAGATGCTGCGGCTTTTACTGAAGAAACCTTTGGCCCCGTGGCTGCGGTGCGCGCCGTAGCTGATGTGGAGGAAGCCTTTGCCATCGCCAATGACACCG
>Ga0079226_10000410_pt1 | contig 29543 bp, 16 predicted proteins | sample Poulit2014_FD_76345 | JGI IMG/M metagenome (GOLD analysis project Ga0079226, IMG submission 76345) | Agricultural soil microbial communities from Georgia to study Nitrogen management - Poultry litter 2014 | ecosystem: Environmental > Terrestrial > Soil > Agricultural land | place: USA: Georgia...
CGACTTGCTGTTCATACGAATATGCAAAATTGGCAATTATTTTAATATAATTAATTTTTACTTCTTCTGACATTTCCGATAAAGGAGTTACTTGTGATTTGCTAACATATTCTCCACCACTTTTGGCGACTTCTAAAACACCTTCGATTAATTTAACAAATCCTAAACTGTTAATATTCGTTAAATAACGATTCAATTCAATTTCTTCTTTATTTTTCAAATAAACAATTACATTTTCAACTGTTTCTATTTTACCAAAGCGGCTTGTTTTTTCTGTCATAAAATATTCAATTCGATCAATTAAATCAAACTCTAAATATAACGCTTTTTCAAAACTTCCTTTTAAATAAACACCATTGCCTAAAAATAAACACCCTTCTTTATTTAACGGTATAGTCGATGTATCAATTAAGGCTAATACATAATCAGAATAGACATTTGGGGCATAGCTTGTAATCGAATCATTCAGCTTCTTTTCTGGAATATTTGGAGATACATACACATTAGAACCTAATAGTCTTACGTTTTCTTTAATATAACTGGATATAGACATGGTATTCCTCTTTTATGTAGGATGATCATCCTATAATTTTATTTTAATTCATTAACTATAATTATATCATTAAATAATTGATTTTTAACTTTTTTGTTAATATTTGGTATTATTTCTAATTAACTTCATTTAAATATTTTCATTGCATAGCTAAAATTAATACTTTATTATAATAATTTTTGGTTCAACGAGTAATTCACGATCTCTTTCCAAGTATTCAATCATACCTTCATTTGCACAGTAAGCTAAAGCCCCAACTGTGTTTGTTGGATTATATGATCTATTATGTAGAATGATGAAGTCTGTCAAACTCAATGACACCCGTCATTGTTCAAGTTAAATTTCTCGTTGAGACAGCGATTTTAGAAGCTACCGCACTCGGATCCCTCGGTTAGTGTATCATTCATTAAAAACTTCATTATACGCTGGATTGCTTTGAATGATATTGATAACTTATTGATTAGTCATATTTTCAAATGCTTACATATAACATTTATCTAAATAGTCACCATGTGTTTTTTCAATCGTTAAACCTTCTTTTTTTAGTGATTCCCAAATATGTCGATCAAGTGAGTAAGGTGATTTATTCTGTAAAGACTCAACAAGTGGTAATTCTAAATTAATTTTATATGTTTTATCTTCTAATTTAACAATCACGTCGTAACTTGTTTCATCAAGTAAGTTTTGAAGTAATTTCACCTCGTAGCGCTCATCCCACTTGTCAAGTTGACGACCAATCGTATTCACCACATGTTTCAAATATACTTCTTGTTCTGTTGATTTCGACATCATACCTCTTAAAAATCCTGTACTATTCAATAGTCTCTCATCCTTTCAAATAAAAAAACCTTTCATTACCTGAATAGGTAACGAAAGGCTTATTACAATCCTTTTGTTCGTTATCATTCAAAGCAATGCTTTGGTGGTTGAAGCACCTTACAAATTGCAGGTTGCTGTGACATCATAGAGCCATTTCTCTCCGTCACTCTTAATAACATATAATGAAGTTAAGTTCATTATAGCATATTTTTTGTTTTATAGAATAAATTCATCTATCAATCATAACGGAATACTGAAATGATCTCATTAGACTCGTACTAAGCCCTTCAGTAAAAAGTACTCTTATTTTATCTACTTAGGTATATTTCCATCATATTTTCCTTGACCTGCTTCATAATCAAAGGTGGATCATCTAAATTTCCTATATAGACTATCGTCTTCTTAAAATTCAATTCTTCTCACTATTGATTATTATATTGTTTGCCTAATTGTTATTCAAACCGAATTTCCTTGTTCCAAGCTTTATCTTGTATAAATTCTCCAGATTCAAAACTTCTTCTGGATTCATTGTTTTAGGAATAACCTGAAGCAAACTAAACTGAAATTCCTTGTAACGTTCTGGCTCTTTATATAGTAATTCTTTGAAGTCTTTATTACCACCGTGCTTTATTTTTATATAAGATGTCCATCGGTGAAGTATACTATCTTTCCCTGATGCAGAACCTACATATTGTTCTCCAGTGTCCATAAGCGTGATTAAATAAATAGCATGAACTGATTTTAATGCAGTATGCCACTCTTTATATTTTATTGGATCATTTAATATATCTTCTAAATCCTCAAAATTTAATACGATATTTTCATAACCTTCAAAAATATATTTAGGTAAATGACCTATCCCAATAATTGGTTTATCATTAGTCGCTTTTTGGCTCCAACTTACTGTACCTTTTCCCCATTCAATATAAAGTTTTTCTTTTAAATCTTTAAAATGATCTGTATCAGCTAATTCGTGGTAAAAATTCACTCTTCCTGGAGAAGGTTCTTTTAATAAAATATCTGGATATTTTTCAGATAGTAATTCTTTTTTTAGAGGTTCTGATTTACCTGTTACTTGATAACACCCTACAAATTTTGCTGTTGTCCCTGTACCACCAACAAATGCGAGAACATAATCAGTATCTTTAAAAAAATCTTGCTTCTGCATCTGTGTGTATTCTCTAACCACATCATGTTCTGAAGCAATTTTGAAACGTTTATAACTCATTGCATGACGGATAAGTTTCACTCGGTTAGGATTCCAACTTTTTTTCTTAATTAAATCCGACAAATATAAACTGTACATCTTAGATACCCCCTTTTAATACTCTCTTATTAAATAGAGCGCTTTTATACAGTATAGCGTTCTTCTACTTTATAGTACATAACATTAATAAAAGAGTATTCAAACATATAAAGTTAATCACAAATTTTAGTTATGAAAAAAATTAGCGGTATATAATTCAACAGTTGAAAAATGTATAGATCGTCATGAGTCAGTTTATTTAATTCATTGTTGGGCTTGTCATCAAATAATTGACAGTAGAGAAAGTAAAGTTAAGTTTATGAACTATTATTTATGTATCTATTGTGGAAGTGGTCCTAAAAAGAATATCATTGTTTATTTCAGGCAAGGTGATATCTGTCCAAAGTGTAAATCTAAAGACATGATTTCATAAGGTAGAAAAAATGTAATCATTGTAATCATAATATAAAATTATCTCTCGATAAATATTTGACAGGTAATAATATAAATAATTAAAATTTCCTGCACTATTGTTATAATGTTTTATATTGAGTTAATTTAATTAAAAAGATTCATCGTAAATTCGATGAATCTTTTTAATATAACTTTTAAATTTGTTTTAACAATTTTTAAATAGTTTTAAAGCCACTCATATTAAAATGATTTTCTAAATCACCTACCCGACTCCCAGCGCCTTAAACACTGCATCCATAGGATCTGCATAAAATATCGGTTGAACTTTTACAATTAACTCATTCGGCACTGTCTGTAAGTCAGCGACTTGAGAGGCTGGTATCAGAATTTTCTTTGCACCAGCATCGACACAAACTTGCAGTAGATTTGCGAATTCTTCAATCTTAGAAATAGTACCTCCTACAGTCATATTACCAATCACGACTGTATTTTCTTGTACAGGTTTATTCATTGCTGATGAAGCAAGTCCGATTAATTCAGCTACTGCTAAATCTTTGGTTAAGCCAATTCCCTGCAAGTCACTTACATGCATTAAATAGTCTTTTGTCTTTGTACTAATCGTATTACTAATACTTTTACTATTGGCTGAAAAGTATCTGAATGCTGTATCTAAACTTTCTCTCACTTCTCGGTCAGAACCGATGCCTGATTTATCAAACTTACCTGAGCCACTAACGACTTCATTTTCTAATTTATAAATCCCAAGCATACCTGACTGACTTTGACCAGCTACATACACGTGACCTGGTTTTCCTATACCTTCTGGAATTAACTTGCCGCCACCTTGTTCAGGTACTGAGACATGATGTTCTTCCATTGTTTCTTTATCAATATATGAAAACATCACATCATAAAATTCCATACCACCGATTTTCTTTAATTGTTCTTTAACCCGGCGACGTCCTTCTAAGGCATATTGTAAAATTTCTTCGACATCTTCTTTTGTAAAGTCACCGTGTGGATATATTAACTTAATCATACCTGAGACTGTTTTACGTACTCCTATCGTATCACGCTGATTCAAATGACTTCCTAATGTAAAGTATTTATCAAACGCATCTGAGTATGAACGTTTACGCATTTCTCTAAAATATTCTGCGATATAATCAACAATAAATCCATATTGATTCGTAAAGAAATCCGGACGCATTTTTGGTATTTCCCAACCTGGTAAATAATAATGCATTCGATCAAAGAACGCTGCATCATTTGCCATTTCTTCTGGGAATGGCGCAAAGAGATGTGATGTCTTAACTAACACTTCAACACTTTGATTAATATTTCCAACAAACACCATCGACGCACTCGCATTCTTTTCTTCTTTACCACGTGCAAATGAACCAGATGCCATAAAATCTTTCATAATTTGAATGCCGTCATTGTCTTTAAAGCGAATTCCTGCAACTTCATCAAATGCAACACAATCCCACGTACCTACTAAACCAATTGTACGTGAAGCCATATTATAAAAAAGATTAGCTACTGTTGTTTGACCACCTGAAACAAGAATCGAGTTTGGCGATAATTCTTTATATACATGCGACTTTCCGGTACCACGTGGACCTAATTCACAGAGATTATAATTATTTTCAACTAATGGAATAAGCCTTAAAAGAAGGTGCCATTTAACACGTTCCTCTAAGTGGGTTGGTTCCATTCCAATGGAGCGCATTAAAACGTCAATCCATTCACCTTTTGTAAACTTTTTGCGTCCTTCAAATATTTCTGTAATATCCATATTTGGCATTTGAATTGGATTTAAGTTGTTTACTGTGAATGGACTATTATTACGAGCTTCTTCATCGTAATAATAATCAACCTTGACCATACACCAAATTCCACCAACTAATAATTTATCATATTCTTTTACAAAATTAGGTGGTACAGGTACACCACTCAAACTTAAATTTGAAAATTCAGCTTCATATTGATCAAGTTTTGGATTAAGCCTAACCGTTACTTTATCAATAATTGAGTACTGACCACGCTCACGAATGCGTGATTTAATCTTCTCTGCCTCATCTGGACGAACAAAGTTTTCTGTAAGGATATTTTTAACTTGTTCAACACCTGCTTGAATACTTTCTTCATCGTCAGTCGCAGCATACATACCAAGTAAGTATTCTAAGACGTATACAGGAACATTAGCGCCCTCTTTAATTAATTTCGTTAAGTCTTTACGAACGACACGTCCAGCAAAGATATCATTTAATTTATCGTCTAATAACGGCGAAACTTTTACTTCCTCCAGAGCATCCACCTCCTATTTAAAAGTCAAAGTCACTGACAATACCTAAACTAATTGTAAATGGAATGCGTTCAATTACAAAATTAGTTTCAATATCTTTTAACACTAAATAATATGTTTTATTTCGGTCATACAATTGATTCTTAAGAGCAAACCTAATTGTATACATCCGTTCTTTTGGATCTTTAGATGGTAAGTCGGCAATAATTTTTTCTTCATTAGAAATCATCTTTTCTTCTTCATCGATTAGATAAATTGATAATGATCGTGCAATATGATCGTCTGAGACACGCTCTTTTTGAAAGAACTCTAAAGTGAATATGCTATTCGTAATCCGTCTCATTGTACTTGTTAAAGCAACATCAACCTTTTCAGTTATTCTTGCACCCGCTTGACCACGACGTTTATTTTTTATCGTTAATAATGGAATAACAATCTCTTGCAAACTTGCTCCACCATGGACAAAGTTCGCTCCACCACCTTGAACACGATAACGTATATTTGCGTTTGGAACATGTGCATAAAGCGCTTCTTCGTTATCAATGATGTTAGAAAGGTTAATTGTTTGTAAACCTGAAACTTCTTTCTTTTCATGAGATAGAACATAACGGCGACTTGTCTCCAGTGCATTCTCCAATTCAGATTGCTTCATTAAATCACTTGCGACTAATTTATCTCGTTCATATAAGAAGCCATGATCGGCTGTGATATAAATATTCGTTGCACTAATGTTATTCGTAAGTGAGCGAACTAATTCAGAAAGTTGTTCAACAGCCCGCTCAACAGCATCAAATGTTTCAATTTCAGTTGATGGATTATCACCAATTGCATCAATTGTATCATGATAAACATAAATTAGTTTTTTTCCTTTAAATTCTTCTCTTTGTTCGTCTATATTCATTGCAACTAGTTCATCATAATGTAAGACAGAGCTCGCTTTATTAGAGTTACTAATTATCTTGCGACGATTATCTATACCTGTTGTACTGCGACCGTTTACTAATACGTTGGCTTTTTCATCAATTGTTAGCTCTTGGTGTGGTAATAACGCAGCCATACCAAGTTTAGTTACTGAAGGAACGACTCCAATCATGGCTTCAAGCTGACAATCTCCAATAATCTTCTCTTGTATCTCTGTTTGTAATTCTTTCCCAGCTTCGTATCGCAAGGCATCCGAAATAATTACAAAGACACGTTCATTTGCATTTATATGTGGTGCGACATGAGTGGAGTAGAATTTTTTTTGTTCGGTATGAGTTGGTAATGACCAATTATCTGCTAGTTTATTCCGAACGGCTTCTGACCAATGGATATTTAAATCTCTCATAAACCATTCGGTATAAATATATTCAATTGCCTTTCTTACTTCTTGTAATAACTCATTTTGATTATCTTTATCAAAAGCAACGTAAAATTTACGATAATAATAATCCATTAAATAATAATCGTCAGTATAGGTATTATACATATTTACAGCTTGATCTTTTGCGATGCCATGATGATGTTGATGTTTAAATTGATATATTTTAACTGCATAATGTAATACTTCATAAACTGAACGATAATAATCATAAAAATGTTTTGTTCTTCTAATGTGAATTAATTCTAAATATCTATCAAAATCTTCTTGTTTATTTTTTAAGCCCTCACCTATATAAGTACTAATCACTTGATCTACACAAGGGAATACATCTAAATGCTTAATTGTTTCAATTGGTAATTCATTAATTGTCTCCATAATTTTTAATTCTTTTTCAATTGATAATATATAATCATGATAACTTGATAAATCTGTCCGATGATTTTGCCAATGATCAATAAATACGTAGGCATTCGTTTGATTTTCGTTAGCTATAAATGAATCATAAGCACCAAGGAATTCTTCATCAATTGACCTTGTTGCAGCAGTCATCACTAAATGAATAAATAATGTCTTTAATGTCTTTTCTTCACAATCATAACTATAATGACGTCTCACATAATCCCAAAATGTCTCAAGACTAAAATACTTTTCAATTTCACTAAGATAAATATTTGCTTCATCATCTAAAGAATCCATTAAGACTTCACGCAAAACTGTCGCGAAATCAACCGAGTGTGTCTTACATAAGGCATTCATCATGCCAAGTTCAATCTTTTCAACGGTATACGAAGAAATATTGATTAACTTTAAACGACGAATCCGTTCTTTACTCGCAAAAAATCGTGCATACTTTTCAATCGTTGGACGTAAACTCTGATTTATTCCTAAGTCATTCATCACAAGCGACAATCGATCTGCATAAAATGTTTGGCCATACATATATGTATCATACAACCAATTATCTTCTGACTCTAAATCGATTTCTGTATAAATTAAAAAAGAGGACGTAGGGTCTTCTTCTTCGATTAAATGTTTAATTGCAAACTGATTTTTATTCGTTAGATGAATAATTTTCACATCAGCTAAATCTAATTTTTGATATTCATCAATAAATTCATGATCATAATCTGTCCAAAAAATAATTTTTCTTATTTCTTCATCTTTTAATGGTAGATTAAATTGTTCATTTAAAGACCTTTCAATTTCAACCATGTTCATGTAAATCACCTGCCTATTTATATAGTATAATATTATATTAAAGTATTTCTTAACTTAATTACTCATTATAGCCATACTTCTTTCTCCTTACTTCAAAAGCTTCTTCTCCACCTTCTAATATTTCACTTGTATGTTCTTTAATCCCTTTATCATTAAATTTCTTGCCTTCATTTTCTTCGAAGGAACATTCCAAACTACCAGTAATATATTCAAATCTAGACTCTGAATTATATTCTAAAGTATGATCTTGATTTGCTACTATTATGTTTTCAGCATCTGTTAAAACAGCGAGATTTGCATTATGTGTTACAATTATTATTTGACGTTTACTTTTCTGTTCTCTGATAATTTCGACCAATTCTCTTGAAATTGTACGGTTATCTAAATTATCTTCTGGCTGATCAATCAATATTGGGTATAAATCTTCACTCATGTGTAAAAACAACTCTAATAATACTAATCCACGATTACCTGGAGACATTTGATAAAGACTATCATTATCTTTTATCAAATCATATTGAACATCTATATATGTTTGTTTTAGCAATGATTCAAATAGGCTTCTTTTATTAGAACTACTTTTTAGCTTTAAATCTTCTTCAGGAGTATCTAATATAATATTATAAAGATATTTCATATTATCAGTATAAGTTTCTTGATTATAATTAAATTCATCTTCATCATTAATTATTTCATATTCAGTATTTTTTAAAATATTATTGATTTTTCCACGCCTCTGAAATAAATCTAAAAAACTTTCATCAAATTTATTATTAGAAAAAATAATTTTTGCATCTGCTTTTAAATTATTAGATATTTCAGTTGAGTTTATTAATTCTTTAATCCTCATTAAACTCTTAATTTGTTCATCTTTTAAATTAAATAATTGATCTTCAATTTCTTGTTGATATCTTTCAGTTTCTTCTAAATTTAGTTTTAACTCTATTATTTCTTTTAAAATTGCTTGTTGTTCTTTCAATTTAGTCTGATCTTTTGGAATCGTGTTACTCTGTTTTAGCTTTTTATCAATAGAACTTCTGTCACTATTCAATTGATCAATTACTTTTGTTATTTTTTCTTTTTCACTTTCATATTGTTTGATAGTTTTTTTCAACTCTTCTAAAGTGTTATTCTTAGATCTTTCCACAGTATATATAAAGCTTTCAAATATTCCTTTAGCATCTTCTTCTTTAAAGTTTATTTTCTTAATATCTTTAATTGCATGAGTGAAAATAGATGCAAAACTTTCTAAATTTAATATATATTCCTTAGATACTTTCTTGTTCTCTGCAAGCTCTGCTTCTTTCTCTTTAACTTTTTTTATATTTTGCTCATATTTCTTTGTTTCCTCATCTGTTAACTTAGCTGCTTCTATAGCGTTTTTTATCTTTAATTCAATTTCTTTTATTTCTTTACTTACTTCTTTTTCACTCGGTAATTCATTTACTTTCTTCCTAGTACTCAAAACTAAATCTATTTGATCGATAAGCAAATCTACTTTAGTTCTTGTCTCTTGTTCAATTTGTTCAATTCTCTCATTTGCTTTTAAAAAATCTTCTGTATTACTTATATTAGCTTCGAGTATTTCTTTTATTTTATTTTGTAAAACTTGATTATTTCGATCTTCTGATATTTTATTAATATACATTTGTGGAATATACTGAACTCTTCCATTTGACTCTTCCTTTGTAAACACTACATCATTTTGAAATGTTACTTTAAATTTCGCTTCATCTATAAATGTACCTTTATAAATATTAGTCCAATTTCCATTTGCTTTATTAATCTCTTCTGAGGAAATGGCTTGTGCAATTTTATATAGTAATGCCGATTTACCTGAGGATTTCCCACCTATTATTACATTTAAATCTGGATTTAAATAAATTGGTTTCGTTGTAAATACATCATTTCCATCAAGAAATTGAACTTTATTAATAACATTATAAGGGGTTTTACTATCGGGATGATTAGGTTGAACTACAACTCTAGATGCTGGTTCATGAATGATTTGTAACAAACCATTCCAAGTAGGATCTGCTTTAATCCAGGTAAATCTATCATAATCAGGATTACCTATCTTTTTAAGTTCATGGGCATCAGAGCCATGAATACAAGGCATAGGCTTTCCGGCAAGTTTCATGGTACCTTCACTTTCATTAGAAAAAAATTCTTTATCTTTCGGATTACTACTAAAAATAACGTGCGAACTTTTATATATATTTTCTTTAACACCTTGAAATTGTTCTACTCGAATTCCAGATCCTCCATCTTTACTACTGTTAGGTAAACCTAAAAGATATTTTCCTTTAAAACGACTTTTATGTTTATCAAGTACTTGTATTACATCATTTATGGATATCTTAAATTGCATAATTCCATGTTTGTACTTTTCCTCTTCTGATTTTTTTTCACCTAAAAAACTTTCTCCTAACTCTATTAAATCTTTTTCAATACATTTATATTTCTTTCCGTCATAATTAAATTCTAGTTCGGTTAAAAAATAAGTTTGAATATATTCATCAACTTCGGGAGAAAATAATATGTGATAATTAATCGGATTCCCATCTTTAGTTGCTGAATCTAGTCTTATTTCAATATTAGGTATTATTAAGTCTATATTATCTAACTCGCCATTTTCTTTAGCCTTTTTAACTTTTAAATAACCCTCTATTCCATAATAATCCGTGATACCTAAAACTGAAATATCTTTTAAACCAGCTAATTTTTCAATATAACTATCCCAGTCATTTTTGAATTGATCATTTAATGCTGTTCCAGGAGCATGAATATGTAAATCCCATTTTCTCCAGATAGACCCTCTGGTATTAAGATGTTTTTTCAAATTAACTTTCTCCTTAACTTTTTTGATTATATTTTCGTAACTAATCCTTTAAACTTCTCATAATTCTCTTTTACACCATCATCTAAATCAATTTCAATTTGCATATCTGCCATATGATGGAGCTTTTCATCGAATTCTTTCAGTTCAATTATTTTCTTATCAACTGAGGTAAGTTCTTTTTTGGCATTACGGATTTCACTGGCACTTGCATCAGAATTAATGACGTATTGTAAATCACTTTTCACTGTCTCGTAACGTGCTTGGACATCATGTAAGTACTCTGTACGAATACGCGATAAGGTTGTCTTATCATAACGGTGCATATAAATTAAGCAATTAAACGCTTTTTCACGACCTGATGTGAATTGCCAATAAATTGGATGTTTTTTATAGGTTTGAACATGATCTTTATAAAAGTTATTTAAGAAATAACGCCGAATTCCTTCACGTGAAGATTCATTCGCTCGTTTACCAATCGCTTCAGCAACAAAAGTTAAGTTTTCTTCAAGTGTCTCAGTACCATAAACCGTTTTAATAAAATCAATAAATAACGAAACAATATCATCTTCAAAATAAGCACCTGATAAAATTGGTAAAATATTATTCTCATCTACCGGGAACGATTGATAATGACTTGAATCAAATTTTCCACCCGCGTAAATAAGACCTTCTTTGTCCAATGAGTATCGACCTAGAACACAACCAATAACGTAAGAGATAAAACTTTTCATGTCACGTTCTAAATTAGCTTTACTTACAGTCACATATCTATCTTCAACATCAGGAGTCAGCTCATTTTCTAACTCATAGATTTCAATGAATATACGATTTAATTTTTCTTCATTTTCTTTAAATTGGTTAAATTGATATTTTGTAAATGCATTCCAATCTTTGAAGTCTTGTTCAATCATGTTTGACTTATAATATAATAAAGGATGTTTTTTAAATTCATATGAGACTTCATATGAGTTCCAATTTGTTTTTGCAATACCTATATTATCTTTTACTATTTTATCAATGTTTTCAGGATATGATTTTTCATCATAAGGTAGGTTTAAAACATCACCTACTGTTGTACTTAGTGTTGGATTGAAAATGTCTAAATAATAACTCGCTACACAAGAGTTTAAAAATCCTAACGCTTTATAATTTATATCGAATAAATCATTATAAATTGTCGGAGATGCGGAGCTATAAATTAATGGTTCTCGCTTTATTCTAAAACTTGCCTTTGATGAAGTTAAAGACCAAGTTATACCTAATTTATTCCAATACTTTTCATTTAGCAAGCCACCATGAAATTTGTAGTTTTCTCTTGCGGATTCTGTCCAATTTACTACATGATACTCATTACCATAATACTTACGATATTCGCCACCCTTAGCGTACAGCCTCCAATTCCTACTATTTGACACTTCCCAATGATACCTTACATATTTTTTGTCTCCATGTGTTTTGTTTCTTCCACCAGAAAAAAATATATTTTCCATTAAATTATTTGTGAAATTTTTTATGTTTTTTATCCAATATGCCACTGGATTTCCAGGTATATCTGTAAAATCAGATTGGTTAAATTTATAATAATAAGATACGTTGGGATCTTGAGTTGCTTTTATTGTCTTAATCTTTTTTTCTTTGGCATTATTAAAATCAACTAATCTTAAATAAGTTCCATCCCCATTAATTTTTGTATTTCTTAATACAAATGCTGACGCTTGAACAACTTCTCCACTTATTTCTTCAAATGCTCTTGAACCTAAGTGCAACATAGTATCTATAAACTTAGTCTCTATTATTTCTTCTCTTAATTTTTTGAAGCTCGGTAAAAACATCCACGACTGCTGATTAACTTGTGCGGTAAAACCTTTTTCACTTTGTAAGTGATTTAATTCCATAAATGGAGCAAATAAGTTTTCACGAGAATTTGGATAATTTTCTTTTAAGTATTCTGTAAGCTCTTTGTTTATTGACTTCCTTCCAATATAAGGTGGATTAGTGATTATAATGTTATATTTCTGCTTCATAATCTTAGTTTGTTTTATAATTTTGGGAAAGTAATACAAAACTTGTTCACGCAGCTCTTCATAAAAAATACTTTGTGAAGGAGTCTTTAATATTTCTTCTAGACGAGTTTCAATTTCTAAAGTTTCATAATTATTTAATTTAAGTAATGAACCTATTGATTTCGCATGTTTAAATTGCTCAATATATTGTTTAGCTGATTCTTCATCATTTAAATTTAAATATTCAATATGTTTGTCTGTTAGAATATTTGATTCTTCTATTGTAGCAAGATTAAGTGTTAATCCATCTCTTTCAATTGTTCTTAAAAAACGTCTATTATATTCGAGTGCTTTCATAATAATTGAGAATCCTGCTAATTGATAAGCACGTTCATCAATGTCTAATCCATATAAATTATTTTCAATGATTAGTTTTGGTATTTCACGTGACATATAACCACGCTTTGAATAAATTTCATAGAGTAAATCAAACATATACACTAAGATATGCCCACTACCCATTGCTGGATCAAAACACTTGATTTCTTCGACATTTAAATCACTATTTATTAATTCTTGTTTCATATCTCTATATTTTTCATCTGTATTTTCTAAATAATAATCCCATGATTCAATTAACTGCTCATCTTCGGGATGAGATTCCACCCAGTATTTACCCAAGGAGTTTTGTACCATATATTTTACAATCCATTCTGGTGTAAATAATTGTGTAGCAAAGGGTATATCAGATGATTTATACTTCTTTTTTTCTTTAAATACGCGGTCTTTTTCTTCTACTATGTAAAATTGGTATAGCCAACCAATAATTTCAACTTGTTGCCAATCTACTTCTGGAATATTATTTGTATCTATCATTTCCATCACAAATGATTCTGTTCCGAGTAGCCCTTCAGGAAAAAGAATCATTTTGTAATCTTCAAGTGGTTCAAACATAAAAGGCATATATTTATTTAAGTCATTACAATGGAGTTGGATAAGATATTTAAACAACTCATCTGTCTTATTTTCTATTTTCAAATTATATATTTTCTCTTTATCAATTTCTAAATCAAGCGTCAGTGCTTCTTTAATCATATCTGGCTCTGTGCTCGTACCACTTTCAGATGAGAGTACACGAACGCGCGTTGGTAAGTAATCATTTACTTCCATATACCGTAAAGCTACAAAGCGGTTAAACCAAGTGTAAGCAACTTCTTCAATCACTTGGTCATAACCTTTATCTTCAATCCGATTAATTAATTGATTACGTTGTCTCCGCTCTAGGTCGGTTAATGTATTGCCTTGAATAACGAATGCATCCGAACTTTCAACATCCGCTGCTTCAATTTTTTCTTTAGAGATACCTATTTTTAATGCTTGCAATTCGACACGTTCAATTAATTCTCTACGTGCTGATACGGCAAAGTTTTTAAGTGTTGTTTTATTCAATCAGTTCACCCTTTATTTTTTAAATTCAATATGTTTATTTGAGTTAATAATATCTTTTAACTTACGTGATAAAGTATTAATATATGTGTCTACTTCTTCAATTGTTGAAAGTCGATGAGCCGTTACTAGCTCATTTATATTAATCATTTTAACTGGAAGTTCTTTTTCCTTTTCTGCTCTAGATTCTTCTTCAGAGAGAGGATAATCAGTTGGTACTCTTTCTTTCTCTCTTGCTAATGCCGCTTTTTCAATATCTTTATTAATTAAATCTATCATTCTTTTTTTAGAGTTATCACTTTGTGTAACAAGTGCATCTAACATATGAATTTCATTTTCATTCTCAACTTGGTTTAGGAAACTTTCAAATTGATCCTTGATTGCTATTTTTGTTTCTCCAGATATATCGTTGTGGTTTAACAGTAATGTAATTTCATCATAATTATATTGCACTTTATTTTTCGTTTCTATTCTTTTTTTCGTCAGAATCGTTTGAATTTCATTTTCTAAGACATAAACTAAAGTTGCGATTTCATGTATTTCTCTATATGGAATTGAGTTGTTTATTATTTCACGTAACTCATTCATATCCGTTTCTACTTCATTCGACTCAATATAATGCTTCACCGCTTCATATTTACTTAATGCAGCTAATCCATTATCAAAGAGTTCCTTTTGGTTAGAATTAAAGAAACTTTTTACCGAAGATATATCATCTAACCAATTACCAATATCACCTTCTAAGTCTTTAAAACGTGTTAAAAATGTTAAATTATCAATACTATGGTCAAATTGGTTAAAGTATTCTAAACCTTTTTCTAATAAGCTTATCCCCGGATATGGACGTCCTTCATAACGGTCTTGATAACTATTTATAGTCATTTTTTCTTTATCAATTAAATTACGAATTTCTTTAATTAAACCATCTTCATCTTCAGGTAAATTGCGAACTTCAAATAAATCACGAACACCTTTACGCACCCTACTAATAAGTCCTTCATCAATCTTTTCTCTAAATGTAACAACTGCGGTGTCTGCCGCTGTGGTTTTTGTAAAAACAGTCATTAAATCTTGCGCATGAATTTCTGGTTCTAGATAAATTGCATTATAACTTATTCTAATGCGTTGTTCTTTTAGAAGCTGTGCAATAATTTTTGCGATATCTAATGATTGCCAACCAAATGGTACAGCTTCAAAATGATCAAATAATATTTTCACTCTTACTTGTCTATTCATCTCATATTGTAAGCGAATAAATTCATCAATTTCGCGTTTAGCTTGAGCGTTTTCTTCTTCAAAAGTTGTATCATCTAAAGTTGTTTGCTGATTGGATTGTAATATATAATTATTTAATTCACTTTCTGACTTCGTATGTTTCTCGATATAAGGTAGTTTTGTATACACATTTTCGACTAAGACTTTTAAGGCATTATTTATTTTCTCTTTAACAGTCGAACCCGTAACCTCTAGTCGACTCCCATTCACATAGATTTCACTTTCTTTAATTGCTTCTACCATCATATCTCTTGCCCGATTCTGACGTTCACGCATTTCTACTTGTTTATTATTTAAAATGTTTTGAATATTTTCAGGTAATTCATAGATGTTACGTCCTCTTCGATATGTTTCAATCCTAAGTGCCATTTCAATTTCATGAATATAATCATTATCACTATCTAATTTCATAATCACGTTATTTACATTACTTGATTGCATTTGTAAGTTTTGTGCAGGTAAATCATATTTTTCTGAAAGTGGTGATAATACTTCTATTCCAATTAAAGCTGATTGATTACCATGTGTTTTTTCATCAACTATTCGATTAAATGAAAAGTTATAAATATTCGAATAGCTATATCGTTTCACATCATATAAATCATCGAATAAATTCGATGCGATTTTTTTACGCACTGCATCCTCATCAATCGCGGTATGTTTTATTTCATTATTTACATCCTGTTCATCATCTGTTAAGAAGAAATATTCATCTCCATTTTTTTCAATTAATGTTTCATGAATTAATTTCCTTAAGGCAATTTGAATATTTTCTTTTAACTCTAATTTATCTTCATCGACATGTGTGACCATTAATGTCGCTAAGTTATCTAGGTTGCTGGGCAATTCTTTAACATACTTAATCATAAAAAGTACTTTAAGTAAGTCGACATTAATTGGATCATCTTGTAAATTACTATTTCCCGCTGCACGTTCAATAACACGAGATATTGTCGGATGTAAAAACTCTTTGATTGTATCGTAAAATGCATAAAAAGGAATTAATGTCCCTTTTTCTTTATTCATAAAACGCATAGCTGCTTCACGATAAGCAGATAGCATTGATCGCTCCCCTTCTGATAAATGCTTACCAGATGAACCATGTTTTCTTACTTGTTCAAAGACATTTTGTAAAAGTCTAAATTGATAAGGGATGAATGGATATACATCAGCATACTCGCTTGCGTCTTGATACCCACTTAAGTCAGAGGTATTTTCTCGGAAACTAATTAAATTATTTAATATAGCATCATTGTTAGGATAATCTGCTTGTAAAGATTGATTAATATGATCTTTCTTTTCTAAGAGACGTTTTTGAATGACCTCATCAACTGCAACTGAAGATAGCGATAATTTTGTATCAAAACGTCCTTGTATTCGTGAGAAGTCATCACCTTTAACTGTAACAATTGAATCAATGCTTTCTTGTGAAGTCACCATAATCCAAGCCTGTCCTTTACAAAATTGACCGAGATTTTCAGTCACTGTTTGTAAATTTAACATTAAGGATCTACTATCACCTATGTATTGACCAATTTCATCAATTAAGAAGATAAGGTGGAATCCCTCTTCTTTAGTATCTATATAATCCTTAACCTCTTTAGCAAAGTCTTCAATACTATACTCTACATTATTAACACCATGTGTTAACCAGTTATCAATTTCAGCTTCAGACATTTCTGTGGCGTTTAGTAAGGCTGTTTTAACATAATGGTTATCAAAATAGAAACTATTTCGACGATCTTCCCATGATTCATTTGCTACTAATTTAAATTCTTCTTTAAAATTTTCAAACAAACCTTGTTTATCTAAATTCTGTTCTAATTTAGCAATTCCTAAATTATTACCGTAATAACCGCGATGCTCATTAAATACTTTTAAAAGGACACGCAAAATGGCATCCTCTTTGGACTTATTATTAAGTTGACTTTTAGAATCAATATTAAATAAAATAGTTTCAGTTGGAACTGCTGCTGTCCTTTTCATATTTGCATAAATAACAGGATCCTTTATTTTATCTTCAAAATAATCAATTGGCTTTTTTCCAAGTACTTCTTCATTTCTTAATAAATAAGATAATATTTTTAAAAAATGTGATTTACCTGAACCAAAGAATCCAGATATCCAAACACCAATTTTATCTGTTTCATTATTTATTCCTCTTGAGTAATTTTCGTAAAATGTTGCAAAATGTCTATGTAATTCTTTTGTAACAACGTACTCTTCTAATTCTTGATCAATTTCTTCAGGGCTCGTTTGATCTGCTTTAATAACACCTCGTATCGATCGATCAATCTCTTTTTCAAACATATCTTTAATTAACATATTAACTCCCCCTTATTGATTATCAATGAGTTGAAATGCACGATAATAGTTATCATCTATAAATTTATTAAACAAATTAAGTGACTGACCATCATAAAGCCCAGGATAAAATAAGATAACTGTTTTATTATCTACTTTTTCTTGTAAATTATTTAAAATAGTGTGCGATCTCACAAACGGATAAATTTTGCCAACCCCAGTTATCAAAATTACATTATAATCTTTTGATTCTTCGTGAATTTTATCTATGAATAATTCTGGTTGGGCAAAAGTTGTTAGGGCTTGAAATAACGCATCACTTCCCCGTTCCGCTTCCATTTTAAATATTTGATCATAAATACCTTTTTCTTTTGCTACATCAAGTAACATTTTATATAAATCGAATTCAATTATTTTTCTGTTATGAGCTTGATTCCTATATCTTCGATGAATGGAGTTTACTTTATCTCTTACTTTGAGTTCATCTTTAGGATCGTAATCAAAAATATAAAAACTTATTTCATTACCAAGTCCACGCCCATCAATAAACTTTTCTTCTTTAATTTTCTCATCGATTTCATCCAAACGTTCATTTATATTTCTCATAAAACATAATCTCCTAATGCTTCGACATATTTCACATCACCAATTTCTTTTAGATGCTGTTTCACATCCTCATCAAGAATAAGTGGTTTAATACCCGCTTCTTTACGTTTAATCAAGATACCTGACTCAAATAAGACAGTCAGCATAGCACGCTTTACTTTTTCCTGATTAGTTTCACTCCAATTAGCAACAACTTCACTTTGCTCTGCTTTTTCTCTAAAGAACACATTTAAATCTTTTTGATCTAAAAAATAATTTTTTTCTTTTAATTTTTCACCGACGATTTCGTGCATGAATTCAGCAAAAATTAAGTCTGTTTTCATAATTGTGTAAATATTTATTGCTTTACTCATTTCTACACTGCGATTTAAAAACGCATCACCTAACAAAGAGTCAATCACTTGAGCACGTCTCATAATTGTAGGTAAGATACGATTGGTTCGCCCTTTATTTTTAAATTGAAATATATTATCTTCGACTGCAATACGACGGATTTCTTGATCCGAATATCCTACTAATTTAAGCTTAACAACTTGTTTTAATTCGAACATTAAAAATGTCGCTCCATTAAGTCCTGATGAATATTTAAGTTCACTTTTCATCTGCATCACCTTTTATTATAGTAACTAATTTATTGTAGGCTAAATAACCCTATAACAACGTATCTATTATATCAGAGTAAAGGGTGTATTCATAAGTTAACAATTATCAGTGATATTGTCTTAAATCTTATACTAGGTTAATTTGACTATTAAATAAGGATAAACTCTTTTGTCTTAAAGGTAACTAACTTTATTCTTTTCCTATTTATTTGGAAAGTAAAATACTTCATTGATGTTTATACTATCATTAAAACACCTTTTATTTTGAACATGACTTGCTTCTCCGTCCTTAATTACTTTGGAAAGAATAATCTATAAATCTTCGTTATTACAAATTCATTTCCACAATTTTCTAACTATTGCATAACTAGTATATCAAATCGTCTAAATAATTCTATATGCTAGATTTAACATAAATTAATTTATTGTATATTTAGAAGTTAATGAGAATAAATTTAACCAATATACTATTTTAAATACTTAAAGTTTTCCCTGTTTTATGTTAACTATAGGCGCAATTTCCTACCGGGCAGCTGGAAGGTATCATTAATTATAGTAAAAAAGAAGATGGCGGCATGCTCGTTTAGTTTTATTTTTATACAAACACAAAAAAGTTTATGCTATTTTTCATAGCATAAACTTTTTATTTGTGCTTTTTCAGTTACTATATCATCTTCCTTTTCATAATCAGCTTGATTATACAAAAGCGAATTTAAGCTTCAATAATATGACGTTTTAATTCTTTTAAGTTTACTAATATCTACTTCATATATCGTATTATATATTCTTGTTTTTGGTATTTCTTCTTTAGGTCCATAAAATAATAAATTAAACTCATCATTCTTATATTGAACAACAAAAAGTCGTCAAATTTATCATATGTCGCTGTATTATCAGCATTCAAAGTTTCATTCTCACTTTTTCCTTGCAGCCAGAACGTATTGGCTGCGAAAGGGAGATCAGAAAGCTCAGCTGCTTTGGCTGGTGTTAGTCGTCGCTCAAGCTGATTTTAGTAGCACGCTTGTACCATACGATCCATTTCCATGCCGCAACAAGAAATGGAATCCCGAAAAGGTAAAATGAAATCAGACCCAATTGCCCCGCGAAGTTGATAAACATAAAGATAATCCCTGATAATCCGTACATCGCAAGAGGAGCGATACTCAACCTGCGCACACTCACCGAAGCTAATTCTACTGATGGTAGTTGTTCACCGCGCAACTGATACCCATGAACGAGGTAGGACACGAATGCAACGATGAACCATCCGACATAGTTGTGGATAGGAACGCCGAAGAATGAGCCTCCGTCCAACCACACCCACCATCCATTTGCCACAGCAAAAGGGTCGGCGATTATATCAAAGGTTGTTATTATCAATGCGCCGACAACAGCTCTAAAAATAATCATGTAAGGTGAATGCCTGATGGGAGTCGGAGAATCGTCAATAAGAAGGTTTGTGACCACCCATGCTATGTAACTAAGCGAGACCCAAAAGCAAATGATGGCAATAGGAATGACGTCCAGCTTAGGACCCATGAGCGGAGTGAAGTAGTATCTGCCGAAAACAATACCAGTATGCACACCTATCTCTTCAATGACGTAGGCTATTGCCATACCGACCCCAACAAATCTAAGTGCAGGCTTCCATCCAAGCATTTTCGCTGCATGCAAAGTCGTAATCGCTAAACTTATTACTGCTAAAGGAGCCACCACAATAGCCATGATATCCGGATCAATCTTAATCGACGCATCCGAAACCGCATAAGCTAAAGTAGAAATTATTGCTAAAATTTTTTCCAAATTTTACACCTCATTAAATATATTTCTAATTATAATATCACAGGTGGAGTCTATACTCTAATTAAGTTTTACTTAATTAGTATTAAGACGCACTCTTTATTTCTCAACTTAACTGAATTAAAATTTTCCGCAAGGGGAGTACCTGTATCTGAAATTCTTAAGTTTTATGAAGAAACAAAAAATAATCCATTCAGGACTTGGTGGATTTAGGATTGCTGGTTTAGAAGAATAAATTATCTACAAAAAAACCGAGCTTATTTTATAAGCTCGGCTTTAATCAATATACTTTTATACTTAAATAACAGATTGTCATTTGAGATAATAATATTTTTTTCCATGTAATTAAGTTCAAATTTTTCCCTCACTCTATACTTCAGCTAACTCTTTCACAGTTTCAAATAAGACTTCTATTCCTTGGGATATATGCTCAGCATCTGACCATTCTTCAGGACAATGACTTAATCCGTCTTTACTAGGGACAAATATCATACCGACATCTGTTACATCAGAAAACACCATGGCGTCGTGTCCAGCTCCACTATTCATAGAATGATAAGATATATCTAATTTATCACAATTCTTTTTAAAGGTTTTATTAATAGCTTCATTTAGTGCTTTGGGTGGCATATATAAATGTTGTTTGATTGACGTGCGAATTTGTTTTTTATTTTTAGATTCGATCAGCTTTTTAACTTTATTATGAGCTTGTTGGATATCTTCTTCATTGGAAGAACGAAGGTCTATCGTGAAGATCACTTTCTCAGGTATAACGTTTGCCCCGTTTGGATAGACTTGAAGACGACCTGTTGTTATGACTGTTTCTTCCCCTTGCTCAATAGCTATTTCTGGTAATATAGAAATAATTTCTGAGGCGACAACTAACGCATCGTCACGTAAATTCATAGGTGTCGTTCCTGCGTGTCCTGCTCTTCCTTCCACAGTCACTTCCAATTGTGTCAATCCTACAATGGCGTCCACAATACCAATTGTAATTTCTTTTTCTTCTAAAATAGGGCCTTGTTCAATATGCAATTCTAAAAATGCTTTAATTGTACTTGGATCTCTATATTTATTCTTTGTAAAATCCAAACCAATCTTTTCCATTGCTTCAATCACAGATATAGAGTTTTCATCTTTGATATGTTGATAATCCTCTTCTTCAATTAAACCAGTCATCCCTCTTGAGCCCATAAGTGCTCCACCAAATCGAGAGCCTTCTTCTTCAACAAGTGCAATAATTTCAATAGGATAGATTGGCTTTATATTATTTTCATGAAAAATAGCAGCAATTTCTAATCCTGCAACCACACCAAGAGTTCCATCATAAGCACCACCATTTGGTACACTATCAAAGTGAGAGCCTATTAAGATACTCGGTTTATCATTTTTTATCCCTTCCATTTTCCCAAAAATATTACCTAGACCATCTTCTCGAACACTTAAACCATATTCAATCATTTTTTCTTTTATGTATTCGCGTGCTTTTAAATCTTCCGCACTATAAGTAAGTCTAGTAACACCTTGATTAGGTGTTGCTGTAAAAGTACTTAGTAATTCAATGTGATACTCTACTCTTTTTTTATTTGTAAACAAAAATATTCCTCCTACAAATTATTTTTAACCTTTTGTATTCAGCTATCCTTAACATACGTAACCAACTATTTATAAAAAATTAACAAATATACCAGCTAAAACGACAGATGTCATCGTCACTGTAATAAATCCACCAACCAACATTGGTGGCAACATATGGCTCGTTAAAACTTCTCTTTCTTGCTCATCTTTTGTTAAAGACTCGATGACTTCAACTGTAATAATATAATCTGCTGGAAATCCATAAAAAGCAGTTAATGATACAGCAAACGCCATTTCTTTACTTACTTTTAAAATTTTACCTATAATAAAGGAGAATATATACATTCCGAGAAGCCCTAAAATTATACAGCCAATCAGAATACCTAAAATTTCAATCATCATACTCGGTGTAGCACTGTTTAAATTGCTAAATATAAATAATAATAATGCTAGCATTGCAAATCCAAAGCCATTAGCTTTTTCTAAAACTTGTCTTTCTAAAAATCCTAAACTAGTCGCAATTACGCCAAACAATAAACAAAGTACATATGGACTAATCGTCACAAGTGGCTCTACTAATTCTGAAGTTAAAAAAGCAAGATAAGCTACAAATGCTAATCGGAAAAACTTGAAGAACCGTGTATCATATTTTTCGGGCATATTTTTAAAAAGTTTTGGTCCTTCTTGTTTTTCCGTCATCGTAAATTCTTCTAGTTTATTTATTTGTAATTCACCATCACGATATTTTTCAAGTTGTCTCTTTCCTTCTTTTTTCAACATAATTGATGTTAAAGGATAACCAGCAAACCCTTGTGTGACATAAATCACTATAGCAAAAACAGATAAACTTACAAGACCTGCTTCAGCAGCACCCTCAGACATGATTAAAGCAGAAACGATACCACCTACTAATGGAGGTATCGCAACAATAACTGTTTCTTTACTAAAGAAAAGCAATCCGATTGTTAATAGAAATATAGCGGCACCAAAAACACCTGCAAGAGCTATTAGAATCGTTTTCCATTGCATTTTTAATTCCTTAACTGATAATAAAGTTCCCATATTCGTAATTAATAATAACATCATCATCGTTGCAACAACAGGAGGAATACCGGCAATTTCTACAATATCTTTTGGAAAGAAAGTCCAATATCCAAACAGAAATAAAAGAGCACAAATAAAAACAGAAGGTATCCAAGCTTTGGTTCTGATAGATATAAAGTCCCCTATAAATAAAATTGCCGTTAAAATGACTAAAGCTAACAATTGTGACAAATAATTCACCTTACTTTCTATAATTTAAAATGCATTATCGCAATAATTTATATATTCAGAAAATTGACAGTTAAAAAATAACGATCTCTTACCTAGTCTAATTCTTTAAAGATAACTACATCTCAGTGATATGTATGAATTCCGCATTTTAATTCTACTTATTTAGAGTGGATTCTACTGAAACTTTTAGTATATTCCCCTCCTTCTCTTACTAGTCTAAATAAGTATATTAAGCACGTTTCATTTTGAATGTTTTTTAATTATAGGAGAGCGCTTATTAAAAAGCAAATAATTATTAATATTCTGTTTATTTGAATTACGTTAATTTTTTATCTTTTATAAGTTGCTTAATCGACACACATCTAACAATTTCACCTTAACGATGTTTTAGTCTTAGTTAAGGGTTTGGAGACGCTTGATTGTAACCAACGATTTGACATGCTGCATTTGATAAAATAGATGATTTCCTCACTTCCCTATTCTTAATTTTTTAAATTTATTAAAAAATTAATTTATTTCTAAACTCTAATTTGACTTTTTGTCAAAACAACTCTATAATTTTGACAAATAATAAAATGGGAGGAATATTTATGTCTGAAAATATATATGGTAACACTCCTTGTTTTTTAGGAGCTAAAAATATTTCTAAGTCTAAAGATTTAGATGGAATCGATGCAGTTGTCTACGGGGTACCTTGGGAAGGTGCTGTAACTTGGGGGGATTATACTGGTTGTGAACTTGGACCAAAAGTAATCCGTCTTAACTCAGCCCGTTATAGTGGTTACTTACCAGAATTAGATCATATCGATGTCCTTGAACATTTAACACTAGGAGATATGGGTGACCTTGATGTAGTTCCGCATGATGTAGATGAAACAATGAAACGCATTGAAAACTTTACAAGTGATTTATGGAAAAGCGGCAAATTCTTAATTGGATTTGGTGGCGATCACGGAATTACTTACCCTATCGTTAAAGCATTAGCAGAACAAGATAAAAAAGTCGGGATTATTCACTTAGATGCTCACTATGATAACTTGCCATCACATAATGGAGATGAATATGCAAGATGTAGTCCATTTGCTCGTCTTTATGAAACTGAAGGTGTGCGTAATGAAAGCATTATTCATACTGGAATTCATGGACCAAGAAACATGCCACAAGCTGGTAGAAACGCACGTGATGCAGGTGCAGTTACATTAACTGTTAATGATGTTCGTGAGCATAATAACATTAGACAACTTGCTGATGAGATTTATGAAATGGCGAGTAAAGATGTTGATGTTGTTTACTTATCTATTTGTAGTGATGTTCTTGACTTTGCATTTAATCCTGGTGGACCAGTTGATGGTAACGGATTAACTTCATATGAATTAGTCACACTTGTTCACGAATTTTGTAAAAAAGGAATTATTGGAATGGATTTTGTAGAAGTTTATCCACAACAAGACCCTAACCAATTCTCAGCACACTTAGTAACAACTGTTATTCTACATGCGCTTGCTGGTGTTATTCATAATAAAGAACTTATCTAAAGAATATCTCTTCACCTTCTTTTAGAGGGTGAAGTAGTATTTTAATTTATTGGAGTTGATTGATAAATGAATAATAATATGCACATCTTAGAAAAATATATCCCAATTGCAGATATGATTGTCGATAATTTTGGAACACAGTGTGAAACTGTTATTCATGACTTTAGTAATATTAATGCTTCAGTTGTTTATATAAAAGGTAATGTCACAGGTCGTAAATTAGGCGCACCAATTACAAATGTTATCTTAAAAAAACTCCGACAAAACAAAGAAAATTTATCTGACGTTACTGGATTTAAAACACGTACTAAAGACGGAAAAGTTATCAAAACATCAATTTCATTTATTCGAAATGACTTAGATAAAATCATCGGATGTATAGGTATTAATTTTAATATTTCTGCTTTTCAAGATATCAATAAAATAATTAGCGAATTCACTGGAACTGATGATTTATATGATAATGAACCACAATTAGAAATTTATGAAAATAACTTACAAGACATTTTTACAACAATGGTTGACATGACATTAGAATCCGTTGGAACACCCATAATTAAAATGAATCGAGACGAAAAAAGATTAGTTGTTCAAAAACTTGATAATAAAGGTGTCTTTTTAATGCAAGGTTCGATTGATAAAATTAGTGATATTTTATCTGTTTCTAAGCAAACAATTTATAATTATCTCGAATAGATAATCAGTTAACTTTATTAACTGTCTTTTCTGTAAGCGCTATTATATAAAATAAAAAATCTTGGAGGTATCCTATGAATAAAAATACTGCAGAAAATGGTTCAAGGAAAAGAACCTTTAGAGAAATGCTGCAAGTCCTTGGTCCTGGAGCGATTATTACCGCATCATTTATTGGGGTTGGTACAATCACGACAGCAACACGAGCAGGGGCTTCATTTGGTTATACAATTCTTTGGGCTGTTGTTTTATCTATCATTGCTACAATTGTTCTACAAAGTATTGTTGTTAGAATTGGGATCGTTACACAAGATGGTTTAGGTGAAGCAATTAGAGATCAATTCTCACATCCAGTCTTAAAGTTTGCTGTTATATGGATAGTTGCTATTTCTATTACTGCTGGATCTGCTGCATATATTGCAGGAGATCTAACAGGAACTTCACTTGGAATTACTACTTTAGTAGATATACCGGTTAACCAAGTTGCACCGCTCATTGGTGTTATCGTATTTTTCTTTGGAATAAGTGGTAGCTATAAATTGATTGAAAAAGTTATGATTTTTTTAATTGCTGTCATGAGTGTTGTCTTCTTGACGACAATGTTTATCGTCCAACCAGATATTGGAGAAATTTTTAAAGGTGGATTGATTCCAAAAATACCTACTGGATCGATTATCACAATTGTTGCATTAATTGGTACAACTGTTGTTCCTTACAATTTCTTTATTCACGCTTCTGCAGTATCTGAAAAATGGAAAAGTCCAAAGGATTTAAAAGTCGCCCGCTGGGATACAATTATCTCAATCGGAATTGGTGGACTCATTACTGCTGCAATTTTAATTATTGCTGCAGCAACAATGAATGGCTTAACTATAAAAAGTGGTGCTGATTTAGCAATCCAACTTGAGCCTTTACTTGGCGACTGGGCACGACCATTTATTAGTGTTGGACTCTTCTCAGCTGGAATCTCTTCAGCTATGGCTTCACCTCTTGGTGCAGCTTATACTTTATCTAGTATTTTTAGATGGGACAATGGAATGAAAGATAAACGCTTTAAATTAGTCTTTACGATTGTTATTATTTTTGGTATTGTTTCTTCAGCAATTGGACTTGAGCCTTTAAGCTTACTTCTTTTTGCTCAAGCGTTAAACGGAATGATTTTACCAATTATTGCGATTCTAATAATGATTATAGCTAATAACAAAAAGCGTTTGGGTGAACATACAAACTCATTAAAAATTAATATTGTTGGTGGACTTATCAGTCTAATTGTTTCTGGATTAGGTATATACAGTTTCATCGATGCGATAAAATCTTTTTCAGAGTACTTTTAATCATCAAAATAAGAAGACAAAGATTTCTGAGAATTGACAGAATTCTTTGTCTTTTTTTATGTATTACTTCTATTTATTAATGGTAATTTCTTTGCATCATCATTAATCTAATGCTATCTAATTTTCTTCGATTGAATCTACTATCTTGCAATTTGAATTAAACGCTCTTATAACACTTCTTCTATTTAATTTATTCCATTGTCCTAATCATACCTTTTTGTTAAGCTAAAGAATAACCTTTTAAATGTTTAAATATCATTATTTCTATTTAGAGAGGATCAGGTAAACACTATGCAAAATATCATTGCTTTTGGACTGAGAATATCAATTATATTGTTTACACTTGCCCATATGATGGAGTCGTTTAATAACCAAGATTGGTTATTGCAAGTACTCTCTGTCTCAGGAGTCGCTCTGATTCTTTTTGCTGTTTTATCTCTACCGGTTTCCAGATTAAGATTGCCATTACTTATTTTATTAATTAGTGCGCTAATGTTACTTTCTGCTCAAGTAAATCCAATTACTGGTCTCTTTATAGGTGTAGGTGAAATGCGTAATATTATTGGATTACTCGTGGTGATTCCCTTAATTAAGTGGGTGCTTGAAGAAGAAAGTTATGTGGAAGATATGATGAGTGTCTTTCATTCGTTGATTAATACGAGCAAAAAGTTTTATTTTTCACTTGTCTCACTCACACAGATTCTCGCTTATTTTTTACTATTTGCCTCGATTCCGACCATGTATCAATTAATTGATGTCTTTTTTAAAGATAAGGATGTTGAGATGTGGGAGTCTTATAAAAGTACCGCTTTATTACGTGGCTTTAGTTTATCAACCTTATGGGTCGTGACGATTCCGAGTTTTATCGTTGTAGTTGATACCTTAAATGCATCAATCTACCTCTCGATTGCTCAAGGCTTTGGTATTGCCTTAGCTGGTACTCTTCTTGCCGTTTTATTTATGTCTTTTGAAACACGTAAAGGTGATGTCGACCTCACCCCGCTTATCCAAGCAGAAATGGAAGATGTCTTAAAAGACGCATCAGCTGATTACCAGGTGCGTAAGAAAAACGTGATTGAATTCTTTTTACTTTTTATCTCTTTATTTGGGACAATTTTTCTGATTTATGGTATTTGGGAATTTCCTTTATTAATTCTAATTCCACTTGTGATTATTGCTTGGATGATAAGTTTTTACCTTTATAAACAAAGACCATCCAAACTTAAAACAATTGGTAAGCAATATGTGACTGACGGCTTAAAAAATCAAACACCATCTGTTGTCTTGATGCTGTCAATTGGTGTACTAATTTATGCGATTAATGAAACTAGCTTTGCTGAATATGTTGTTTCTGGGATTAACTATTTAGAAAGCCAAGTGTCATGGTTAAATCCGCTCTATTTACTTCCCTTTATTGTCATTGTTTTAGGATTAATGGGCTTAGGGCCATTAACGGTAATGGTCTTAGTTGCTGGAATTTTAACGACACTGGACTTACCTTATCCACCCGAACTCATTGTGCTTGCGATTACGTCAGGCAGTGTAATTTCGATTTTACTTTCACCACTGATTTTACCCTTAATCGTTTTAAGTCATGCAAATGGCTTAAGTTCGCTTAAAAACGGGATTAAAAACAACTGGAAATTTGCGCTTGTCTTTTATGGGTTAACTCAAGTTTATATTCAAATAATGATTTACTTTTGGACATAAAAAATGCTCTCGACTAAAGCGAGAGCATTTTTTTAACAAAAGCTATCTTTGGATTTAGGAACGGATAAACCAAATAAAGGTCTTAAGTAAAGAGCAACAAATGTACCCGCTAAAGCTAGTAAGCCCCAGATATAACCATGTAAACTAAATGAAGCAATGCCGCCAAAGTATGCACCAATATTACAACCAAAGGCAAGTCTTGCACCATAACCCATCATTAAACCACCAATGATTGCAGCTGCTACATTTTTTAAATTAATTTTATTAAATTTAAATAAGCCACTTGCTGCTGATGCGAGAAATGCGCCTAGCATGACACCTAGATTTAACACGGTTGTCGAGTCGGTAAAAATTGATGATTGAAGCACAGCTGCATTCGCACCTTGCCAGTAGCCCCAACTTGCAACATCAAATCCAAAAAACATTGCTATTTTTGACCCCCATAAAGCAAAAGCTGAGGTAATTCCCCACGGTGAGCCGCGTGTCATTAACGTTAATGCATTAAGTACAGCTAAAGCTATTGCTGCAGCAAATAAAGGCCAAGATCCACGAACGATTCGTCTCCAGCCACTTGTTTTAGGTAGTGTCGCCATTTTTGGTGGCTTTTTCTTCTTTTCAA
>Ga0079226_10000411_pt1 | contig 29540 bp, 32 predicted proteins | sample Poulit2014_FD_76345 | JGI IMG/M metagenome (GOLD analysis project Ga0079226, IMG submission 76345) | Agricultural soil microbial communities from Georgia to study Nitrogen management - Poultry litter 2014 | ecosystem: Environmental > Terrestrial > Soil > Agricultural land | place: USA: Georgia...
CTACTCCACACGGACAATCACCGATCCGACAGTGTTGCGCAGCAAACTCGCCGAGATCCGGCAGAGTGGTTTCGCCATCAGCGACGGCCAGGTCACCACCGACGCCCTGTCTGTGGCGGCACCGATCCACGGGGCGGACGGACTGGTTGTGGCCGCCGTCTCCATCGTGATCCGCATCACCGATACGCCCCCGATGGGCCTCGTACCGGCGGTCCGATCGGTGGCCCGCGCGATCGGTCGCACCCTGGCGAGCGGCCAACCCGCCATCCCACGTCCGACCCCGAGTATCCCCCACTAACCCCTGCGCATCCGAGTGCGCAGCAGTAACGACGCCCCGGCCGCCTGCGGCCGCCCGCGGCCGCAGCAGGCAGCACGAACCTTGCTTCACTGCGTGCCCCGCCAGCTACAGGGAAGAGTGTCTCGCTCCGCTAACGGTTCGGTGACGATAGTGATCGTCACCGTTAACTGGAATCGAACGCGGAACTCGGATAATGGCGATCATGACTATCGCAGCGTCGTAACGCTCCAGCCGTCGCCCCGCCGGTGTCACCACCACACCTCGCCCCGGAGTGGTGGCCGACCGCCCGGCAGGTGCACCGGCCCCATGCAGCCGACAACCGACGAACAAGCCACGGAAGAAATCTCGGATGACCACCGAAACGGCCCAACCCGCCGCTGTCGAACAAGGCTCCTCGCGCGATCCGTACATCGACAACGCGCGTGCGATCCTCATCACGCTCGTCGTCGTGGGGCATCTGCTCCGCACGGTCAGCTCTGCCAGTAGCGACATCATCGACACTTGGGTCTACGCGTTCCACATGCCGGCATTCGTGGCCATCTCCGGATATCTCTCGCGTTCCTTCACCCACAAACCCAGGCAGCTGGGTAGGCTCCTCAGCGCCCTGCTCGTCCCGTACGTGATCTTCCAGGCGATCCACGCACTACTGCCGGTCATCTACGACGGTGAGGAGTTCAGCGTCGAGTTGTGGAACCCTGCTTGGACGTTGTGGTTCCTGCTGGCACTGTTCATCTGGCGGCTGGCCACTCCGCTGCTCAAGGTGTTGCGCTACCCACTCGTCTTCGCCGTCGCGATCTCGATCGCCGCACCACTCGACTCGGACCTCGACACGACGCTCACCCTCGGCCGGGTGCTGTCCTTCCTGCCGTTCTTCGTGCTTGGGCTGCTGACCCGCCCCGAACACCTCGACAAGCTGAAACGGTTCCGCCACCGCTACCTCGGCTACATCGTGCTGGCGGCAGGCTTCGGCGTCGCGTTCGCGATCCACAACAAACTCGACATGTCGTTGTTCTACCTGTCGACAAGCTACGACAGCGACGGTATCGGCGACACGTACGGGCTCATCTCCCGTGTGGCTCTGTTGGCAGCAGCGGGCGCGCTCGTGCTCGCCGTGATGCTCGTGACGCCGCAGCGGCACCACTGGTGGACCAGTATCGGCACGAATTCGCTCACCGTGTACCTGCTACACGCGGTGGTCATGTACCCGCTGCGGGGGACCGAGACCATGGACACCATCGACGGTCCGATCGGCACGGGGCTGGTCATCCTCGGTGGCGTCGCACTCAGCATTCTGCTCTCGCGCGAGTGGGTGTGCCGGGCCACCAACTGGATCACCAACCCACCGATCGGTTCATGGCTCGTCTCCTCCTCCGACCGCGACAAACATGGCGGCAACGAATCGGACTCGTCGACACGACCCGTCGCAGCCGCGTCCGGAGGCGACCACTAGCCCGTTTCGTCGGCGGGGCCAGCCACCCGCAGTTCCGTACGCCGGCCGGGGAACGCCGGGATCGGTGTCGTCACCTCGTGCGGACAGCCGTAGCGTGCCGCACCACTCACCGGGGTGGGGAACGCTCACCGACCGGACGTACCCCGCGCGAAACGAGCGCACGCAACGTACCGGGCATGAATCGGCGGGCGAGCCACACGAGTTTGCTGCCGCCCGGGAAAAGGAACACGCTGCCGTTGTCGCGACCTCGCCCGTCGCGCAGCTCCCGCTCGACGGCATCGAGTATCTCCTCCGGGGCGGCCCCGTTACGACCACCCAACACACCGGGGTCGATGGCAAGTACCGCATCGGCCAACGGGGTGTTGACCTGACCGGGGCAGACACAACGGACGGTGATGTCGGTGCCCGCCGTCTCCTGGGCGAGGACCTCCGCGTACGCGGCGACCGCCGCCTTCGACGCGGAGTACGCGGCGAGACGTGGGGAGGGCAACCATCCGGCCAGCGAACCGAACAGCACGACCGTTCCCGCCCCCGCGCGTCGCATACCGGGGATAACCGCCTGACACGCGTGTACCGTGCCGAGGTAGTTGATTTCCAGGACCTGCCGTAGGGACGACGGCTCGTGTTCCAGCGCCGCGCCGATGCGGCACAGGCCCGCAGCATGCACGAGCCGATCGATCGGCCCGAGTTCGGACTCGATTCGCGCGACGGTGGCGGTGACAGCCGCACTGTCGGCCACGTCGCAGTGGAACGTGTACATCGAGGGCGAATGACGGGCCGTGTCCGCCAGCCCGTCCGAATCGACGTCGAGGGCCGCAACCTCGGTTCCCGCGGCGGCGAGGCGCTGGGCGGCAACACGCCCCATGCCACTGGCGGCACCGGTCACCACGGCCACGGCGGGTCCCGCAGGCGCAGCGGACCCAGCGGGCACACTCACGCAACCTCCTCGGCATCCTCGAAGCTCATCCGCAGCGTGTTGACGTGGCTGGTGCTCAACGCGGTTCCGGGCAGTCCCAATTCGCGCAGTTCCTCGGCGACCGGATGGTCTCCCAACTCGACGCGGGCACCGCCGGGACGCATCCGTACACCCGTCGGATGCATGCGCCACGGTGTCCGCCGGAGCACCCCGTCTCGCGCCGTGTACGCGTCGACGGACGCGGCACCGAAGGTGGCGGGTACGGGTGCACCCCGGTCGGTGTGCAGTGTGATCGCATGGCGGCCGGCCACACGTACGGTGCCGTGTGTTCCCGGCCCGGCCATGTCGAGGTCGATGTCGGTGACTTCCTTCGGGAAGCCCCAGATGGCACGTCCCGCTGCGCAGGTGAAGCGTTGGTTGACCGGGAGCCAATGGATGTAGGCACCGGCTGTGCGGCTTCCGCCACTGCCGCGACACAACAACGACACCGCGAACTCGTGGTACGGGCCGAGGTCACCATCGACATAACGTACGAACGCGAGGGCACACAACGCACGACCCGGCAATGGCACAACCGGTTCCAGGCCGACCTCGGCGAGAATCCGCCGTGCGGGCCGCGAGTGCACGGCGAACAGGGCCGAGCTCGCCCGCGCGGAGCGAATCTCCACCGGCGTGGACACCGACTCACCGAGTACGGAGTGGACGTGTCGGACGGAGTCCCCGACCTCGGTCATCGTCATCCGTTCCCTCCTGGTTCGAGGACGACCACGGGGATCTCGCGGTCGGTCCACGCCTGGTACGTATCGAAGTCGGCGTATGCTTCGACGAGCATCGCCCAACGACGTATCCGCTCGTCGCCCTCGGCGACCCGGGCGCGGACGGCTTGCCGGCTCGCTCCGATCTGGACGTGTGCGTCCGGTTGCGCCACCAGGTTGCGGTACCACTGCGGATCGCTCGGCAGTCCGCCCTGCGAGGCGACGACCATGACATCGCGACCGTCTCGGACGTAGAGCAGCGGGGTGGTGAACAGCCGCCCGGACCGTCTGCCGCGATGCTCCAGCAACAGCACGGGCACCGGCCTACGGAATCCGGATCCGACGCGCCACTTACCACCGACCCGCCCTCCGGTACGCCGGTAGAGCCAGGCCTGGGACCGGGACAGGATCCGGAAGATCCGCGGCAGCAGTGGCGAGTCGAGTTGGGGTGGACGTGGCGGGCCGGAACGAGCCGCCGGCCGCCCGCGGTCGCCCCGCACGCGCTGCTCGGTCTCGGCGTCCGCCGGGTCCATCGGGTCCGTCATCGAGCCTCCGTGGCGCTCGGGAAGACGATCAAGCCCTTGCTTCGTAAACACCGTAAACGCGTCATGGGGCGTGGTCAACCGGGAAGACGTCGCCCTGCGGCAACGGGTTCACGCAGTGTTCGCCCGGTGTTCACCGCGACGCGGTGTGCAGGCCACCCGGCGAACCTACCGTCGGTTCCGAAGGAATCGGACCCGACACGGGACAACAGGAAGGAACCATTCGTTGCGGAAAAGACACCTGTTCCCGGCTGCGCTGCCCGGAGCACTCGCGGTCGTGCTGACGGTGAGCGCGTGCGGCGCGGCCAACGAACAGTCCACGGGCAGCGGCGGCGCCGGTCCCGCGGGCGAGGCACAGAACCTCTCCGGCAGCATCACGGGAGCCGGGGCAAGCACCCAGAAAGTCGCTCAGGACGCGTGGACCGCGACATTCGCCGGCCAACAATCCGCGGTGTCGATCAACTACTCGCCGATCGGATCCGGCGGTGGGCAGCAACGCTTCGGCGCCCACGCGGTCGCGTTCGGCGGGACCGACGTCGCACTGCAGGGACGCCAACTGGAGCGAGCACGGAAACGCTGCGGCGGCGTCGACAAGCTGATCGAGATGCCGGTCTACATCTCGCCCATCGCGATCACCTACAACCTCGAGGGCGTCAACGACCTGAAACTCGCCCCGCGGACGCTGGCGAAAATCTTCGCCGGAAAGATCACCCACTGGAACGACCCCGAGATCGCCGAACACAATCCCGGAGTGGATTTACCGAACCAACGCATCACCCCGGTGCACCGCGCCGATGACTCCGGCACCACAGCGAACGTCACGGACTACCTCAACGCCGCCGCGGGTGACGCCTGGCCACACGGCCGGACCGAAACCTGGCCCGCGCAACTGGACGGTGAATCCGCGCAGAGCACCTCCGGCGTCGTCAAGGTGACCTCCCAAACCCCGGGGGCGATCACCTACGCGGACGCCAGCCAGGTCCGCAACGACGACACGCTCGCGATCGCCAGGGTCGAGGTCGGCAACAACTACGTCGGGCCGACGGCGGAAGCCGCAGCCAACATCCTGACCGAATCGCAGCAGACAACCACCGACGGTCAGTACGTGCACACCTTCGATCTCGACCGTGACACACAGGCCTCCGGCACGTACCCGATCGTGTTGGCATCCTACGTGATCGCCTGCACCAACTACGACTCCGCGAACACCGCCGAGCTCGTCCGATCCTATCTGGACTACATCGTCAGTGAGCAGGGGCAACAACTCGCCGCGGAACAAGCGGGCTCGGCCCCTCTGCCCGCCTCACTGCGCGAGACGGAACAGCAGGCGATCCGGGCCATCTCCGGTTGACGGACCGTCCCATCGGAAGAAACCACCACCATGAACCTGACAACCCGGCCCAGAACCCGCGGCGGTCGCGACATCCATCCGACCGGTGACCGCGCCTTCGCCGGACTCGCCAAGACGGCGGGTATCACGATCCTGCTCATCCTCGCCGGGGTCACCCTCTTCCTGCTGGTCCAGGCGTGGCCCGCGATGTTTGCCTCGCCGGAGGAAGTGCCCGGCGCCGGCGGCCTCGCCGACTATGTCGCACCGCTGGCCTTCGGCACCGTCCTCTCCGCGACGATCGCACTGCTCGTGGCCGCCCCCGCCGCTGTCGCGATCGCACTGTTCATCACCCACTACGCCCCCAGCCGAATCGCCAGGAGTCTCGGCTACGTCATCGACATCCTGGCCGCCATCCCCAGCATCATCTACGGCATGTGGGGCATCTCTGTACTCACCAGCGCCGCCGTCGGCCCACAACAGTGGCTCGGCGAGCACCTCGGGTTCCTGCCGATCTTCGAGGGGCCGGTTTCCCTGACAGGGCGCACCATGCTGGTCACCGGTCTGGTACTGGCGGTGATGATCCTGCCGATCATCACCGCCATCGTGCGTGAGATCTTCGCCCAGACCCCCGCCTTGCACCAGGAAGCGGCCTTGGCACTCGGCGCCACCCGCTGGGAAATGATCCGCACCACGGTGCTGCCATTCGGCAAAGCCGGCATCATCTCCGCATCGATGCTCGGACTGGGCAGGGCGCTCGGCGAGACGATGGCAGTGGCCTTCCTACTGTCCTCGTCCGGCGGCATCACGATCAACCTGATCGGTCAGGACAATCCCGGCACGATCGCGGCCAACATCGCACTGGACTTCCCGTACGCCACCGGGATCGGCGTCAATGTCCTCATTGCCACGGGCCTGGTGCTGTTCGCCATCACACTCGTCGTCAACACGGCCGCCCGACTGATCATCAACCGACGCCCGCGATCCACCGGAGGGATGTCGTGAACGCCCCACCCGAACAGTCGACCCGCGACCACGAACAGTCCGGAGCGGCACAGCCCTCACCCACAGGCCGGTCCTCCTTCGCGGCCACCTCGTTACACCACGGTCGGCTCCCCCGTTGGTTCCCCGGCGCGGTATTGGTCGGGGTGTCCACGGCGGTCGGCGGGATCCTCGGCGTCACCGGGTTCTCGATCCCGACATTCGTGATCGTCACCGCGGGCATTTCCTGGTTGGTGATCCACGTATCCGCACGCGTCGTCGAGGGTCGCCGCAAGGCCCTGGACCGCACCGTCACCATGTTGGTCACAGCGGCGTTCCTCGCCGCACTCCTTCCGCTGGTCTCGGTGCTGTACACGGTCGTCAGCGAGGGCATCGACCGCTTCGACGTCGAACTGTTCACCTTCTCGCAGGCCGGGATCATCTCCTCGGGCGCGGGCGGCGTCTACCACGCGATCATCGGCACCCTGGTCACCACCGGGCTGGCCACGTTGATCTCCGTCCCGATCGGCATTCTGACCGCGATCTATCTGGTCGAGTACGGGCGAGGGCGTCTCAAGACCGCGCTGACCGTGTTCGTGGACATCATGGTCGGCATTCCCTCCATTGTGGCGGGATTGTTCGCCTATGCCGTGTTCGCGCTGTTGTTCGGCCCCGGAGTCACCTTCGGTGCCATGGGGTCGGTGGCACTGGCAGTGCTGATGATCCCGATCGTGGTGCGCAGCACGGAGGAAATGCTGCGGGTAGTGCCGACCGACCTGCGCGAGGCCGCGCTGGCACTGGGTGTACCCACCTGGCGGGTGATCCTGCGAGTGGTCCTGCCGACCGCGGCCGCGGGCATCGCAAGCGGTGTGACCCTGGCGATCGCCCGCATCGTCGGCGAAACCGCACCACTGTTGGTGACCGTCGGGCTCGCGGCGGGAACCAACTGGAACCCGTTCGACGGGCCGATGGCGACCCTGTCGGTATTCGCCTACGACACGTACCAGAATCCCGGCGTTCCCCAGGAGCCGTCCTTCGACCTGGCCTGGTCCGCCGCACTCCTGCTGATCATCATCGTGCTCGTGCTCAATCTCGCGGGCCGGCTGGCCGCCCGCTTCTTCTCCCCCAGAACAAGGAACTGATCCCCGCCAGGAGAGGCATCATGGCAACACGTATCGAGGTCTCGGACCTCTCGCTCTACTACGGCACGCACCGTGCGGTCGCCGATGTCACCACGACGATCCAACCCCGGTCGGTGACCGCGTTGATCGGCTCGTCGGGGTGCGGCAAATCGACGTTCCTGCGTGCGCTGAACCGGATGCACGAACTCGTCCCCGATGCACGGGTCGAGGGGAAGGTCGCCGTTGACGGGCAGGACCTCTACGCCACGGACGTGGATCCGGTCGAGGTGCGCCGACGCATCGGAATGGTGTTCCAGAAACCCAACCCGTTCCCCACCATGTCGATCTACGACAACGTGGCCGCGGGGCTGCGACTGACCGGCAGATCGATGCGGAAAGCGGAGCTCGACGACACCGTGGAGCGGGCGCTGCGAGGTGCCAACCTGTGGCACGAGGTCTCCGACCGGCTGCACAAGGCCGGCGCCGGCCTCTCGGGAGGACAGCAACAACGACTCTGCATCGCGCGGGCCACCGCAGTGTCACCGGACGTGTTGTTGATGGACGAACCCTGCTCCTCGCTCGACCCGATCTCCACCCTGGCGATCGAAGACCTGATCAACGAATTGAAAACCGACTACACGATCGTGATCGTCACCCACAACATGCAGCAGGCCGCACGATTGTCCGATGTCACCGGATTCTTCAACATCGAGGCCGCGGGTGAACCGGGCAGGCTCATCGAAGCCGAGGACACCCACACGATCTTCTCCACCCCCGCCCGCAAGGAGACGGAGGACTACGTGTCCGGCCGTTTCGGCTGAGACACGTTCCCACCCCCACTCGACATCGGGGCGGCAGCCGAGCTGCCGCCCCGATGTCACTGCGCACGATGTCACTGCGGATGTTCACCGGTCGCCACGAACACCACTTGCCGCGCCACCGACACCGCATGATCCGCGAACCGTTCGTAGAATCTGGCCAACTGTGCCACATCCACCGCGACCGCCGCGCCATGCGACCAGGAGGGGTCCAACAACACGGTGATCAGTTCGCGGTGCAACCGGTCCATCTCGTCGTCATCATCGGCCAGCCCGCTGGCCAAAGCCACGTCGCCACTGCGGAGGGTGCGTTCCGCACTGCCCGCCAGGGTGACCGCTGTTTTACCCATCCGGTCGAAATAGGCACACACCGCTTCGGGTAACACCGCGGCAGGGTGTCTGCGTCGGGCGCTGGTCGCCACGTGCCGCGCAAGGTCGCCCATCCGCTCGAGGCTCTCGGCGGTGTGCATCGCCGACACCACTCGACGAAGATCCCCCGCGACCGGTGCCTGTAACGCCAACAGGCCGTAGGCGTCCTCCTCCACCGTGGCGCGTGCCACGTCAACACCGGAGTCGGTAGAAATCACCCGCTCGATAAGATCCAGGTCGGCCGACAACAGCGCCCTCGTGGCATCGCCCATGCACTGGCTCACTGTGGCCGCCATGGTCGCCAGGTTCTCGTTCAGCTCACGAAGTTGTGCACGATAGTTCTCCCGCATGCCCATGAACCCTACGAGGGTCGCGTGACGTGTGAGCCAGAAGCGAGTGAACCCGCGATGAACCTCGCGTGACAGCTCGACCACACCGGCACACGGTCACCCGCAGGTGAACGGGAGGCAACACGGAGCCGAACTCTCGACGACAACAGTGTCACGCAGCTCTCCCACCCTGGCCAGAGTGGTCGGCGGTGTGGGTACTATTCCGGTGTGCGCAGCGAAACCGACAGTGTTCCGGCGACGCTCGCGGGCCGTGTCGTCGAGTCGTCACGGAACGGGATCGCGGTCCTGGATTCCGCGGGTGATCTGGTGCTGAGCAATCCCCGTGCCGGCGAGCTGGGACTGGTGCGCGAAGGCGCCGTCGACGAGCGCGCGGCGACCATCGCCGCCGACGTTGTCGCGGGTGGGTATCCGGAACTGGTCGATCTCTCCCCGGTCGCCCCACGCGGCAGGACCCCGTGGGCGGTGCTCGGCGAAGCCCGTCCTCTCGGAGACGGTTACACGGTCATCGACGTGACCGACGCCTCCGAATCAGTGCGTCTGGAAAAGACGCGACGGGACTTCGTCGCCAACGTCAGCCACGAGTTGCAGACCCCGGTGGGGGCGTTGACGCTGCTCTCCGAAGCAGCGCTCAACGCGGTCGACGACCGGGAGGAAGTCGCCCGCTTCTGCCAACAGATGCACCACGAGACGACACGACTGGGCACGTTGGTTTCCGAACTGTTGGAGCTGTCCCGGCTGACGGGGGCAGAACGGCTGCCCGAGTTGCACACGGTGGGCGCCGACGAGGTCATCGCCGAAGCCGTCTCGCGGCAGACACAGGCCGCCGACGCGGCAGGCATCACCCTGGTGACCCACGGTGCAGCAGGCCTGTCCCTGTGGGGTGACCGGCCGCTACTGGTGACAGCGCTGGCGAACCTCATCGACAACGCCATCTCCTACTCACCGGAGAACTCCCGGGTCGACATCTCCCGGCATCGCAACGGCGGAACGCTGGAGATCAGCGTGGCAGACTCCGGGATCGGGATCCCGCCCAAGCACCAGGGCAGAGTGTTCGAACGCTTCTACCGGGTGGACAAGGCCCGCTCGCGACAAACCGGCGGCACCGGTCTCGGCCTCGCCATCGTCAAACACGTGGCTGCCAACCACGGAGGCGAGGTGACCGTGGAGTCCGATCCCGGAGCGGGATCCCGCTTCACCCTGCACCTGTTACCCGCCGAACACGAAACGGAGCAGCCGCGGTGACCCGAGTACTCATCGTCGAGGACGAGGAGGCCTTCGCGGACCCGCTGGCCTTCCTGCTACGCAAGGAAGGGTTCACCCCCGTCGTCGCGGACACGGGCGATGCTGCGCTCGCGGAGTTCGACGCCGCTGGGGCCGACATCGTGCTGCTCGACCTCATGCTGCCGGGAATGAGCGGTACCGAAGTCTACAAACGGCGCCAGGCACGCAGGGACGGCATTCCCGTCATCATGGTGACGGCAAAGGACGCGGAGATCGATCGGGTGGTGGGCCTCGAGCTCGGGGCCGACGACTACGTCACCAAACCCTACTCGGCCCGGGAACTCATGGCCCGCATCCGGGCGGTCCTGCGGCGTCACACCGATGGCCACGACCCGACGACGGCGGGACCCGAGGCCGCGGAGCGGGTGCTGGTCGGCGGCCCGGTACGCCTCAACAGCGATCGCCACGAGGTCACCGTGGCCGATGCCGCCGTGTCGTTACCTCTCAAGGAGTTCGACCTGCTCGAGTACCTCATGGCAAACGCGGGCCGGGTCCTCACACGCGGCCAGTTGATCGAGACCGTTTGGGGCAGTGACTACGTCGGCGACACAAAAACACTCGACGTTCACGTCAAGCGACTCCGCACCAAGATCGAAACCGACCCGACCAACCCGGTCCACCTGGTCACCGTGCGCGGGTTGGGCTACAAATTCCAGAGCTGGCCCGCGTAACTCCGACATGGGCAGCGCGGAAACGCCCCGCGTGACCGGCACGCGGACTGAGTAGTTCTGCTCTCCCGACGTCTCCGGAAGAACTGATTCGATCAGGGGTGATGTCACAACAAGTCGACACACCCGTCGCACCCGACTGGTCGAAGGTACTGCGTAGGGCAGGAAGCGGTGCCGTGGCCGGCCTGGGCACCGGGGCGGGTGCACTGGTGACCTATACGGTCACGCTCCCCATGGTCGCAGGGTTCTTGACGTCACCCAACGGTGAGGGCGAGGGGGCGCTCCTCGGCGTGGTCGTGTGGGGCGGTGTGCTCTGCGGGGCGATCGGTGGCGGCGTCGCAGCGAGTGTCCTGCTGCGGGTCTTCCGGGTCGCGAATCCGATCCTCACCGCTGTAGCGGCGGAGTTGGTGACCGTGTCGGCGATGCGTGTCGAGTTCGCCACCAGTGGGGGTGGTGCATCGGCCCCTGGCTGGATCTATTGGGCATTCACACTACTCGTGGTGTATGCGCTCGTCGCGGCGCTACCACGACACCGGCTGGCGCTACTGCTGGTGGCTGTGTGCGGCGCCGCCGGGACAGCCACGCTCATCGCTACCGGCGCGTTCGTGTAGAAACCGTCATGGTTCACGCGCAACCGCGCCCGCCCCGGTCAGTCCGACCGACCGGAGCCGAGGAATCTGTCGAGCGACTCCGCGAGTCTGGCCCGTAACTCGTCCCCGACGTGCTCCTGCCCCATCACCAACGTGGTCACCTGGGGGAAGGCGTGTGCATAGGTAGCCAATGCCAGCACGGTGAACAGGGCGAATCGTGCGTCCTGCTCCTGCAGACCCGCCATGACCATCATGCTCTTGATCTTCTCGTCGTAGTGGTCCTGCCGTTCGGTGTCGGTCACGGCCGACGCCACGGGGCGACTCAGTGCCTCCCACATCAGTAGCTGCAGTAGCTCGGGCTGTTCGCGGTGGAAGTCGAAGGTTCGTGCGGTGTACTCCCCGGGGGTTTCATCCGGTTGGAGCGGCTTACTGGCGGCGGCCTCGCGCATGGTGCGGGCGAGTACCGCGTCGAACAGCTGGTCCTTACTACCGAAGTGTCCGTAGATGCGTTGCTTGTTGACGCCTGCAGCCACGGCGATGCGGTCCACCCGCGCCCCGGCGAGCCCGCGCTCGGCGAACTCGGCCGTCGCAGCGGTGAGGAGTTCCTGCCGGGTCTGCTCGGCGTCGTATGCCATACGTTCCACTGTAAACCATCCGGTTGGCTTGCATTACCAACCAACTAGATGGTTGGGTACGGGCATGACTTCTTCGGTTGCTGGCGACGACCCTCCCACCACCACGGTCACCCGAGTTCCGACACTGCGAACCGTCATCGCACTCAGTCTCACGGCACTCATCGTGGTCGGCCAGCTGTACGCACCACTCCCACTGTTGGCCGACATCAGCACCGACCTGAGTGTCACTACGGATGTGGCAGCCTGGGTGTCCTCACTATTCGGATTCGGTTACGCCGCAGGAATGCTCGTGGCGGGCCCGCTGTCGGACACGCTGGGCCGCAGGCGAGTCGCCGTCGCGGGGCTGCTCGCCGCAGCAGTCACCAGCGGAATCGTCGCCCTCGCCCCGACATTCACCACCCTGTTGATCAGCCGGGCACTGCAGGGTTGTGCCGCCGCGTTCTTCCCACCGGTCGCGCTCGCGTACCTGACCGAACGCATCACGACGGCTCACCGCACCATGTCGCTGACGGCCACCATCAGCGCCTTCCTGATGGCCGCGATCGTGGCACCGCTCGCCGCGGCGGGACTGGCCGAGTTCGGCGGATGGCGCACCTGGTTCGTCGTGTCCATGCCCGCGTTGCTGGTTCTGACGGCAGTGAACCGGCTGGTGCTACGTCCCGACACCGGCGGGCCCGCCGGTGTCACGGTCACAGCGGAGTTACTGCGGTTGCCCGGATTACTGCGACACACCCGGCTGGCCGCGCTGTATCTGACCACCCTGACCGTGATGTGGGTCTACGTCGGCGTCACCACACTCGCCCAACTCGTCGGGCCGGGGACCGGCGACTCCTCCACAGCCATGCAGCTCGTGCGACTGGCGACCTTGCCCGTATTCGGCATCCTGGTCGTGCTGGCACCACTGTTGGCACGTGTCCCCGGCCCCAGGCGGCTCGTCGCCGCACTCGCCGTTGCCACCGCCGCCGTCGCGGCGACCGGCCTCGCTGACGGACCGGTCGGCCTGACAGTGACGCTTGCGGTGACGACCGCGGCCATCAATGTCATCGCCCCTGCCATGGTCGAAACGATCGGACACACGAGCCCCGCTGAACAACGCGGCTCCGCGACCGCCGTGTACGGCTTCGCACTGTTCATCGGCGCCAGCCTGGCCGCCCCCACCGCGGCACTCGTCCAGTCCGCCGGATTCACCGCGGGCGCTCTCGTCCTCGCGGGAATCACCGCCGTTGGTCTGATCAGCGCGACACTCGCCACCAAACGCGGCTGACTGATGACGTCGCAGCGAACTCGCCGACCGTTTCCACCCATCCCACCACAATGCAGGTAGGACACTCATGACTCGCGCCACCGACACCGGCCGGGTGACAGCCACCGCCACCGGGGTTCGTCGACAGCCTCGACTTCGCCGTCGGCCTGCTCGACGAGATCGACGTACCACGTCACTCTCGGCGGCCGGTCACGCTCACGTCGGCGCCCAGCCCTGACACGCGGTTGTGACCCTCGTACCACCCTCCGCCCGGCTGCGCAGTGAGGGTAGCGTGACAGGCATGGCTGAACAGATCACTGCACCCGTCGTCGCCGCCGGACTTCTCGGCGGGTACACCACCGCCCGCTACACGGGACGTCGCGAACTCGGCGGAGTCGTGTTGGCAGCCTCGGGTGCCGCCGCGGCCACGAGCTGGGTGAAAAGCCGCGGCCCCGCCATCACCGGAGTGTTGTTGGGCCTCTACACAGCGGCGTTCGGGGCCTCACACCCGCTGGCGAAGAAGCTCGGCGCGTGGCCTGCGGTCCTCACCGTCACCGCCGCCGCTTCCGGCGCCACCTACGCCCTGGCCGACCGCACCCAAGCCGGCAGCTGAGCGTTCCGAGGGCCGCACCCGACGATCCACACCTACCCGATCGGCGGATCCAGGCTCGGCAGACTACGGATAGTCACCCGACCCGATCCGCAGACCGACGAACGTCGACCGTGCCGAGGCGCACACAACGCCACATCAACCACTGACGACAGTACAATGACGACCGCCGTCCCCGGAAGCCACACCGACGAGCGCCGGGGGCTTCCGGTTCCGGAAATCCGGCACTATTTCTTGTATCCCACGAGGTACTGGCGCAATTCGTTGAGGGTGCTGCTCAACATGTGGTTCAGTTGTTGCCGACTCTGTTGGTTCATACCGATGTAAGAATCGATATCGATAAACTGGTTCTTCGTCGCGGTCACCGAATTGAGTTGGTGATCCAGCTTCACGTCACCCAGCCACGGGCTGCGCAACAGGTTACCGATGTCGGTGCGCATCATCTGCACCAAGTCATCGGGGTCGGCGATGTGGTTCTTGACCTCTGCGACGAAGTGCAGGGTCGCCTTACTACCGATCACAGCCTGTTGGAGTGCACCGTCACCGGTCATCCGGTCCAGCATGACAGTGAAACTGTTCATCACCGTGTCATTGGCCGGTTTGAACTTGACATACTGCTGACCGGCCGTGGCGTTGAATCCGATCGTGGGACACCCCAGGTGGGCCATCGCAAACACGATCTCCCCGATCAGGATCTCGTCCTTGCTCTCGCGGGCTTCCTGTTTGTTGTTGAACTTGGCAATCAGTGACAGCATCGTGGTCCTCCTGGCCTGGTCAGTTCGAGAGCTGTCCGTACAGGTACTTCGCGAGGGCCTGGCGTACCGCCGCGAGATGTTGCTGCAACACCGGATAGTTGATCTGGTACTCGTCGCCGAAGTACGGCTCGAGGTCCAGTAGCAACTCCACCTGGATGTAGATGTAGCTCGTGGCCAGATCGGCGTCCACAGTCATCACACCAGGCTCGCCGACATCCAGGAACCCACTCTTCACCTCGGACTTCAACGCCTGCCACACGGCATGCACATCCGGCCGGAACTCGCCGTACCCCACCTGCACCGAGGCATGCTGACCCAGTGTCTTCGCGCCGACAAGATCACTCGTCATGTGCCGCAGTTGGAACACCATGCGCTGCTTCCCCTGCGGATGCTCGAACCGCAGATGGTGGTTGTTCCCATCGGACCCCAGATCGATCAACGCGTTGCCCTCGGAAACCATCGCGGTGATCACCGCACCGACCAGCAGATCATCAACCTGCTGATTGTGCAACACCTCATCGAACCGCTGCCAGCTTCGCTTGACGAGCTGACCGAACACGTGGTCCAGCTCTTCACTCAACAGAGACTCCTCCCTCGGTCACACAGCACAGCAGAACCCTACCCGAGGGCAGCCACAGCGGGTTCAATACCGATCATTTCGCCGGCAACCGCCAGACCGCCCCGCCCCAGCGAAAAAGCGCAGCCGGTTAGTTCCCGTCGCAGCGGACGAGCCCTTGACAAGCAGTGGCGCCGATCACATACTCGTATAACTAACGCATCAATCAACTATTGGAGGTTGGTTCGTGTACGACCAATCTTTCCACGCGGAGCTGGAGCGGCGCCTCGAACTGCTCGAGTCTGCCGGAACCAACGAATCCTTCCTGGTGGACCTCCCCCGTCGAGACATCTGGATCGCCACACTGGTGCTGGCAACAGCCACGGTCCTGCTCGTCTGGTGGGGGTATCCGGCATGACTACCGCATCCGAAACCGAAGCACGAGCGACCAGCGACAACAACGGTACGCTGAACGAACTTCCCCTGCTACGAAACGAACGGATCTTCGGGTTCTGGGGCTATTCATCGGTCAACATCGGTTTGTCGATCGCCACATGGGCCTTCCTGCAGGGTGGCGCTGTCGCAGTGTACGTCGGCGCCAAGGCGGCCGTGGCCAGCATTGTCATCGGTTACGGGATCAGCGTGCTGATGGTGGCGCTGGTGCCGTGCATCCCGACAGCCAAGTATGGTATCGAACAGTGGGTATCATTACGCAGCGTTTTCGGCCAAAATGGTGCGCGCCTCCTGATGATCACTGCTGTGGCGCTACTCGCGGCAGCGTGGAATGCCGTTCTGGCCATCATGTTCGGTCACGCACTACGTAACGTCAGCAATCAGGTGCTGGACACGGAACTCTCCAGCTCCGGCACTGTGGTCAGTTTGATCTCGCTGGCCGCCGTCGTCTTCGTCTGGGTGGTACTGTCCCGCGGCGCCATCTCCGTCGAATGGGTCAATCGGATTGTTGCTCCCGGGTTGGTCATCGTGACACTGGGAATGCTGACGTTGATCTTCACCCAGACATCCTGGTCAGAGTTGACGGCAATCCCGCCACTGGATCCCACAGGGGACGAGCATGTGAACTTCATGTTGGCCGTGGAGCTCAACATGGCAGGCGGGTTCGCATGGTGGCCGCACGTCGGAAATCTGGCCCGGCTCACCCGGAGTTCCCGATCCGCGTTCTGGCCGAACATGCTTGGCCTGTTCCTGACATCGGTGGTTGCGGCCGTTGTCGGCGCTTTCGCTGCCCTTGCACTGTCCTCCGAAGATCCCACCATGTGGATGATCCCCCTCGGCGGCGCCGTTCTCGGCGTGATCGCACTGACCTTTGTTGGTTTCGCCAATGCTACGAGCATTGTCTCCCAAGCATACTCATCCCTGATCGCACTGAAGGGTGGCGGTGGACGTGTGCTGCGTCGGGTGCCCTGGCTGGCACTTGCCGCGGGCGTGCTGGTTCCGGTCGCGATCCTGGTGTTCTTCCCCGGTGCGGTGTACGAGAACTACGGGCGCTTCGTTTCGTGGGGCGCGATTCTGGTCGCTCCACTGTGTGCGGTTCAGCTTGTCGACTATTTCGTGCTGCGCAGAGGCAGACTACAGGTACGGGAACTATACCGTCCGTCGAACAAATCGCGGTACGGCTTTTGGCGCGGGTACAATCCCTTCGCTTTCCTGGCAATCGCAGCGGGCGCGCTAACCTATGTCGCGTTGCTGGATCCGGTGAGTTACGCCCCATCCGGACTGTTCGGGTTTGTGACCGCGTCGATTCCGGCGGCCGTCGTCGCCGGCGCGCTGCACTATGTGCTCACCCGCTGTGTCGTGCAACGTGCCGGACGCGGCGGTTACAGAACCACCGAGGAAGACCGTCTCGACCCGTACGGACGTTCGGACTCGTTAGGGTAGGTGCGACCGGTAGCCCATAATCGAGGAGGACGAATGCCGCGCCCGAACGTCGAAGTCGAGCGCAAAGAGCAGATTCTCGGCGCGGCATGCAAAGTAATCGCCGAGCGTGGCTTCCGGGAGTTGCGAGTCGCCGACGTGGCACGCGAAGCGAGTCTGTCGTCAGGCATTGTGCACTATTACTTCACGGACAAGCGGAACCTGGTCCGAGCTGCCTTCGAACGGAACTTCGCACGTTCACTCGAACGCCGCGAAACCATCCTCGAGTCCGATGACGATGCGATTACCAGGCTGCGAGCGCTCATCGACGCGTACCTGCCGTCGGAAGCGGAGACGGTCGAGGCATGGCACGTCTGGGCCGAACTGTGGGCAGAGGCTATTCACGACTCGGACCTTCAGGAGCTCAACGACCATGCCTATGGCGAGTGGCGGCGGCTCGTCGCGGGCATTGTCCGAGACGGGCAAGCTGCCGCCCAGATCACCGCCGGTGACGCTGTCGAAATCGCCAACCTGTTGATCGCTGTCCTGGACGGCTTGGCTCTGCAGGTGCTCGCGGGCTCCACGAGCATGACCCTGACACGGATGCGTACAGTCTGCCAATCGTTCATCGACCGGGTAGTTCTACCGCAGTAGACGGAGTCGTTGCGATACCGGAGGAAGCCCGATTCCTATAATTGACTGATTCGTCAGTTAATTATAGGGTAGCCGAATACACCGTCTGCGCAGCTGGACGGTTCCTGCGACCTCGTCCGATCAATCACAAACAGCCCGAGGAGGCACCTGTGCGCCTTCCCACTGAACTGAGCGAGCTCAGCGCCGAGCAGGAAGACATCGTCAACCTCTGTCGCAAGTTTGCCGCAGAAGAAATCCGTCCGGTGGCACGCGACGTCGACGAGGGAGACACCCAAGTCCCGTGGAATCTCTGGTACTCGGCATCGAAGGTCGGTCTGACCTCGTTCATGCTACCGGAGACGTTCGGCGGCGGCGGCTTCACCGATCTCTTCACACAATGTCTAGTCCAGGAGGAGCTCTGCGCCGGCGATCTGAGTATCGGCAATGTGCTCACCGCGAACGGGTTCTTCGCGCATCCGGTACTGGAGCTCGGCACGGACGAACAACAGCACCGGATGCTCACTCCGCTGGCTGGCGAACGGCCTCCCATGACGTCCCTCGCGGTCACCGAGCCCGAGGCGGGATCGGACGCTGCGAACATCCGCACCCGGGCAGCCCGAGACGGCGCTGGTTACCGGCTCAACGGCCGCAAGGCATGGACCTCGAACGCGGGCGCTTCCGAGTACTACATCATCTTTGCCACGATCGATCCAGACCTACGCTCCCGCGGAGTCACTGCGTTCGTCGTGCACAAAGACACGCCGGGGCTCCACGTTTCCGCACCATGGAAGAAGATGGGCCAGCGCGCCCTGCTGAACGCCGAAGTGGTGCTCGACGATGTCCACGTCGGAGAAGACGAGAAGTTGGGGGCAGAAGGCGGTGGGTTCGCGGGCCTCATGCACACCTTCGACTGTTCCCGGACCATCCTCGCTGCAGGCGCCACCGGCCTGGCCCGGGCAGCTACCGAGTACGCCACGCAGTACGCCCAGGACCGGGAACAGTTCGGCAAACCGATCATCAAGCATCAGGCGGTAGCCTTCCGGCTGGCTGATATGGCGACGAAAGCGGAAACTGCGCGACTGATGACCTGGCGGGCGGCGAAACGTATCGATGCCGGACAGCCCGCGTCCCGCGAGTCAGCAATGGCGAAACTCGTCGCTTCCGAAGCGGCCATGTTCGCGACCTGGGCAGCGGTGCAGACACTGGGCGGCTGGGGCTACTCACGCGAATTCCCGGTCGAACAGTGGATGCGCGACGCCAAGCTCGAAGAGATCGAAGAAGGCACCTCGGACATCCAACGATTGATCATATCTCGGAGCCTTGATGAGAATGCGTGAGACCACCTCCGAATCACGCCGTTCCGAGCTCGATTCGTTCTGGCGCCCCGAATCAGTAGCCGTGATCGGCGCCAGCGACAATCCCGCGAAATGGGGTCACTGGCTGGCCGCCGGTGCGCTCGAGGGCAGGGGAACACGCACGGTACACCTCGTCAACCAACGCGGCGGCACCGTGTGCGGGGTGCCCGTGCTGAGCGACATCCGAGAGGCAAACCGAGGCGTCGAGCTCGCCGTCGTCTGTGTGCCACCCGACGCGGCCCTCGATTCGGCGGTCGCGGCGCTGGATGCCGGGGCGCACGCGTTGCTGGTCATCACGGATGCTCTCGACACCACCACGGCCGCGCAACTCACCGAACTCGTGCACAACGCAGGAGCACGCCTTCTCGGGCCCAGTTCACTCGGCATCGTCGACACCAGCACCCGACTCCGGCTCGCCTGGGGTCGATTCGCTCCCGGCCCGGTCGCAGTGGTGACACAGAGCGGCCAGGTCGGTTCCGAACTGACACACCTGCTGTCCCGGCACGGCAGCGGAACATCACGGTTCGTATCGGTGGGAGCACAACCCGACGTGGGAGTCGAGGAGGTGCTCACGGAGCTGGCCGACGATCCCGCTACGCGCGCGGTAACGCTGTATCTGGAACAGATACGTGATGCCGACGCGTTCCTGGCCGCGGCGGCGGCGCTGCGAGCGGCTGACAAACCACTGATCGTGCTCGCCGCGGGCGTCAGTGCCGCCGGAAGCGCCGCCGCAAAATCGCACACCGGGGCGCTAACAGCTGGGATCGATGTGTTGGACGCCGCGTGCCGCGCCGCAGGCGCATGCCGCGCGGGAACCCCCGCACAGGCCGCCGCGCTCGCCCACGGTCTCTCCCTCGGCGTACGCCCCCACGGCCACCGCGTCGCGATCGTGTCCGACTCGGGTGGCCAGGCTGCGCTGGCGGCGGACGCGGCAACGGAGGCCGGACTCCGCGTCGAGTCGCTGGAGCAGCCCGCTGTCGACGCCGTATCCGAACTTCTGCCCCACGCACACCAACCGGGCAACCCCGTGGACCTAGCCGGGGCGGGTGAACAGGACCTGAGCATGTACGTGGCGGTCCCGGAAGCGCTCTGCAAGAGTACGGACGCGGTACTGCTCACCGGCTACTTCGGTCGGTTCGGGGAGGACACCCCGGCCCTTGCCGCCGAGGAGAACGACGTGGCCGAACGACTCGCCGAGCTCGGCGCCGAAGTCCCGACCGTGGTCCACACGATGGCCGACACACCCGACCGCACCCGAACACTCATGGACGGCGGGATTCCCGCGGTCACTTCGATCGAGCTGGCTGTCCATACGCTCGCAGCATGCGCCCGGTGGGTCACGACCTGCCCACGCGACCTACCGGAACGGGAACCATCGAGCGAGCAACGCTCCCACCACCTGTCCTATATAAACGCCCGACTGTTGCTGCAGCGGGCCGGTCTTGCCGTAACCGAGGCCGTGGTGGCGACATCCGCAGTCCACGCGGGGGCCATCAGCCGCTCTTGGCCCGAAAGGAGTGTCCTCAAGGCCGATCTCGCGCACAAAACCGAGCAGGGCGGCGTGATACTCGGACTGCGTGACGAGGAAGAGGTCGCACGCGCCCACCACGAACTCACCACACGGTTGGGCAACGACGAAATCGTCGTCGAACGGATGGACGAACGGGACGACGTCGTCGAGCTACTGCTCGGTGTACACACCGACCCGGTGTTCGGCCCCGTCGTCCTCGTCGGAGCCGGTGGTGTGCAGGCCGAAATGTGGCGGGACACCGCGATGGAGCTCGCACCGGTCAGCACCACACTCGCGAAGACGATGCTCGCACGGTTACGCAGCTACCCGCTGCTCACCGGCTGGCGTGGCACAGCGGCCACCGACATCGACGCCGTGGCGCGGGCCGTCGCCACCGTCTCGCAGATTCCGTTCGAGAACCCCCACGTCACCAGCATCGACGTGAACCCGCTGCGCGCGGGTCCCGACGGCGTCCTCGCCGTCGACGCATACGTGGCCACCACACCCTCCGAAAGCGAGAGCACCACCCCATGAGCACCACACAACCGTTCGCGAACAGAGTCGCCGTCGTCACTGGCGGCGGTTCCGGCATCGGCAGGGCTATCGCGACGAACTACGCCGCCGGCGGCGGCACCGTCGTCGTCTGCGGCCGCCGGCAGGACCCCCTGGATGAAACGGTTCGTCTCATCCAGCAACGGGGCGCCACCGGCGAGGCCCGCACACTCGACGTGCGCGACCACGACCAGGTCGACGAAGTCATCAACGGGATCGTGGACCGCCACGGGCGCATCGACGCGCTCGTCAACAACGCTGCAGGAAACTTCGTCGTACCCGGGCACAAACTCAGTCCACGGGGCTGGCGTGCCGTCGTCGACATCGTGTTGAACGGCACCTTCTACTGCACCCACGCCGTCGCCGACGCCATGTTCGCGCAGGGGTACGGCAGCATCGTCTCTGTCATCGCCAGCTACGCATGGCAGGGCCACCCGGGGACTGTGCACAGCGCGGCAGCCAAGGCCGGAGTTCTGACGATGACCCGAACGCTCGCCGCCGAATGGGCACCGCATGGAGTGCGACTCAACTGCATCGCCCCGGGGCCCACCGAAACCGAAGGTGCGGGGGCGGCGCTCTGGCCGGGCGACGCAGCCCGCGAACGGGTGCTCGACACCGTGCCGCAAGGCCGCATGGCCGACCCGGACGAGGTTGCTGACACCGCCAGTTTCCTACTGGAGGACCGTTCCGCCTACATAACGGGGGAAGTCCTCACAGTCGATGGAGGACAGTCCCTCGGCAAACAGGTGTACGGCGAGCCGGTCGCCCCCCCGGCCAGGCACGGCTGCCCCCGCCACTCTCCGCGGAACATCAGCCGACGCGGGCCGTCCAGCCGTAATACGCGATGACCGAGCTCTCCAGAGAGGAGCACGACGTGACAACCGTGTCCGTGGCAATCGTCCAGCAGTCTCCCAGTGTGCTCGATCTCGAAGAGGGCACCCAACGCGCCTGTCAGTACATCCGCACCGCGACCGAGGCAGGCGCGACGCTCGTCGTGTTCCCAGAAGCCTGGCTCGGCGGATACCCGGCGTGGATCTTCGACCAGGCAGGCTGGGACGACCCGGTCGCCAAGCGCAATCACGGCCGGTTCGTACGCGCATCCGCCACCATCCCCGGACGCCACGTCGCACGAATCAGACAAGCAGCATCCGACAATGCTGTCTCGGTCGTACTGGGACTCAACGAACGGGCCGACGACACGAGTGGCACGGTATACAACACGCAGCTGTCCATCAACAGCACCGGAGAGATTCTCAACCACCACCGGAAACTGATCCCCACTCACACCGAACGGACCGTGTGGGCACCGGGCGACGCCCATGGGCTGCGGACCGTGAATACGGCGAACGCTCGGCTGGGAGGGCTCATCTGCTGGGAACACTGGAATCCCATCGCGCGGTACGCACTGCACGCGGAACACGAACAGCTCCACGTCGCGGCTTGGCCGGACACCAGCGAACCGCACCACCTGGCCAGCCGATCCTACGCGTTCGAAGGCCGATGTTTCGTCGTCGTCGCCGGACAATACCTGGCAACGGACGACGTGCCAGCAGATCTGCGACACTCGTATTCCCGAGGGGCGAGTGCCCAGAGCACTGACCAGCTTCTGTTCGACGGTGGGTCCGGACTAATCGGCCCGGACAGCCGCTGGATCATCGAACCCGTCCGCGGGCAGCCAGCGCTCGTACAAGCCGACGTCGACCTCGACGAGTGCGACGAACAACGTCAGGACCTCGATATCGGCGGTCACTACACGAGGCCGGAACTCTTCCACGTCCGCATAGACAACACGAGACACTCCGTCATCGAGACCACTCGGTGACGCGGGCCGAGACGCCGACGGATGGTCTGCCGGCTCGCGATGTGCCCCGCCGCTTCCAAGGTCGGCACCGTACTGCGGCACCGAGATAGTCGGCCTCCTTCATGGTCATCTGAGCCCTCAGCTCCCCTGAATAAATCGCAGCCAGGCCGTGCAGCAACAACCACGATCCCTGCCAACGGCCCCTGGCAAGAGCGTTCGGCGGCGTCGCGCGCCAGTTCGCCTGTCCACAATCCGAACCACAAGCCCTCGCCCCTGTTGCGCAGTGCCGGAGGGGGTCGGGCCCAAGCAGGTCAAGGGACCGGGCCTGTTCCAGTCCTCCCAGACCGCTGGTCGGACGGCAGTGATCGGAAGCTTGCCATGAGGCACCACAGCAAGTTCGGGAGATTCCGAGCGTCCGGAGACTTCGGCCACTGGTTGGTAACGGACCATGCGGTGCCCGCGACACCGCGGGTAGAGTAGTTCGCCAACCCAACCGAGGAACCGTCGGTCGTGTGAGCACGCCCCCAAACACCCCGACAGCAGGTTCGACAGGTCAACGGCGGACACCTGCCCCGTAGAGTAGAGGTCATCATGCGCCGCAACACGCTACTCCTCCCGTTGGCAGCGGCCAGCATCGTTCTCGGAGCCTGTTCACCTATAGCTCCGCAGAACGGGGCAACGGCCCCGCCCACCACGTCGACGACGCAACAAGCCACCGCCAGCAGCACACAGCCGCAACCGAGCACGCCGGGCTCACCCACGCCGTCGGAATCTGCGGAGAAAACGACGCTGACGATCCCGACGGATCTCATCGACACCACGCTCGGTGAGGCGAAGGAACGCCTCGCGAAACTCGGTTTCACCAACGTCGTCACGGCGGGTGGCGACCTGACCGACGAAGACCCTGTCGTGGACGTGCCGCAAGCAGGCGAGTCCGCTGAACCCGACACCGAGATCATACTCGTGGGACGTTCGCCCCAGGCCCGGCAACAACCACAGCAGCCGCAACAGCGACAGCAATCGAACACCGACGCGGCTCCCGGATGCGGTCAACGGGCCGTGGAATCCGGACAGTTCAACCCACAGTGCGAGGAATACCAAGGCTATCTCGACCCGGGAACAATCGCAGGCCGTGGGCCGACCTCCGGCGAAATACAACGTCAGTACGGTTGCGAACAAGGCTACATCCCGGAAAGCGAATGCCCCGGCTAACGAATCCCCGGTGACATCATGTCGCATGCTCGGCAGAGCCTGCCCTGTCGCAACCCAATCACATGACGACAGAAAAAACTGCACGCCCTCACACAACCATGATCCCGATCCGGCGACCGGGTGGAGCCCGAGGACGCCGAACGGGAAGTGGTAAGAAGGTAGGCGTCACTCGACGGCCAGCTTCACCGATCTCTTGCCCTTGTGCCTTGCCGTCACCGGGGGACCAACGGAGCCGACGGAGACCCTGGCATGGAGGACCATGGTGGCTTTCTCGACGTCGGCGGGGGTCTCGAACACCGGGTTCTTGTCGAACCGGTCGGTGAGCGAGCTGAAGTCGTTCACGGGTGTTTCGGTGTTGCCGTTGGGCAACTCGAGTTGGATAGTGGTGCGGTCCTCCGCGGTCCCGCTGCTGCTCATGTTCCAGTCGAGGTTGGCGGAGAGAGACACCTTTCCCTGCGTGCCCAGCCCTCGCCACGGTGGTTGTCGTTGAGGTACGGGGTGACGAACGTGCCTGCCACTTCGCCACCGAGCTGTTCGTGCTCCCCGAGGTGCTGGTAGGTTCCCTCGCCCGCGGTGCAGGGTGCAGCCTGTTCGTTGCCGCGCAGTTGTAGCGTGGCGACCGTCCTCGGGCAGGTCGCCGGTGCCCGGTTCCCAATGGGGGCCGTTGGATTCGAGGTCGGCGACAAAGAACTGTTGACCATCCGCCGGGGCGACCTCACTGGGCGAACCGGCGCCGTCACGGCTGTCGGCTCCACCACCGCACGCCACGTCCTTGTACACCTCCACGGGCAGCGTGTCCACTGTCCCCGGTTCGGTCAGCCGTGGTTCCACCCCAGGGTCAACAGGACAGCATCCTCACCTTCCGGTCCTCGCTTCCAGCTCCGCGCCGCACGACTGGCTCGCTGCGCCCACGAAAAATGACCCACTTCGGGTGACGACCGTGGGTGGACCGAGCGCGGGCGGAACGTCGTAGAGTCGAGATGCGTCCCAAGGTGAGACGGGGAGGTTCGGATGGTCGGGCGGGATCAAACCAGGAACGGCGCCGGCTCTGGTGACATGCCCCGGTGGCGGGCGGGCATGCGCGTGCGTGGTGGCCGGGTCACACACCTGGTCGCACGCGTCGGGTGGCTCGTGTTCGGCGTCGCCGGCATCGTGCTCGGAAGCGTGGTCGCGGTGCTGTTCGGCCTGAACGAGGACGAACCGCAGTACGGTTTCGCTGCTGCGTTCATCGGCGGGCTGATCCTGTTCGTGCCGATCTGCACTGTGTTCGCGGTACTGGTGGGGCTTGGTGCGCAGTTCGGGAGCAGAGCGTGGTTGCGCACGGCCCCTCCGGTTGTTTCCCGACAGGAACGCGAGCAGCAGGACCTGGTCGCCCAGGTGGGCAAGGCGGGTTTGCGGGCGGACACCCGGTGGGGCCGACACTATGCCAACTGTCTGCGCGCGGTGAGCAGGTTCCACGACATAGTTCGGGAACTGCCCGACAGCGCTGCCGGCACGTGGTTCAACGACATCGGCAGGACACTGGACACACAGTTGGCGGAAGCGCTGCGGCTGGCGAAGCTGGGTGACAACCTCACAATGGGCACCACCGGGCGGAACCCCAGCCCCACCGCTGTCCGCATCGACGCGTCACTACAGGCTGCGGTGACTGCGTTCCACGGAACGACCGAGCGGGCGGCGAGCATCGCACTCGAACTGCACGGTGAGGCCGATTTCACCCGTGTCCGGTCACAACTGGACATGCTGCAGCAGCAGGCACCGCAACTGCACCAGCTCTGAAGGACCGAAACAGCGGACTACGAGCGTGCGATCACACACCACGGCTGCAGGGGCAGGCAGCACGGGCCGCCACTGGCAAACGGGTCATTCCGGAGTTGGACGGCCCAGACGAGCATAGGCGTCCGTGACCTCCGCCAGACCCTGTGTGGCGATCTGGTCGGCGAGCTCGAACTCCGCCGCCGTCGAGGCGTCAGCCAGCACCTGTCCAGCACTGTGCCAACGTTCCTGTGCCTGTCGCAGTGACCGCGCCGCCACCTCGTCGTCGGTGGCGACGGGTGGATTCACATAGTGTTCGAGCTTGGCGTAACCCGAGCGAGCAGCGAACCGCTGTTTCTCGGTGTCGCCGCGACGTCTGGTCACCAAGGTGGGCACCAATGCAGCGCCGGCGAGTACCAGCGCACTGAGCACGATCCACAGCCACAGGGTCACGCCAACCCCCGTTCCAGTTCGTCGATCTCCCGCTCCAGCTCGTCGAACTCCGCGTCACTATCCACTGTGTCCAAGCGGTCCACGGTATCGATGTAACGTCGCGCTGTCGCAGCGTCGTATCCGACGTCACCGTCCCCCGGTGCGGGACCGGCGAGAATCCGCTCGGCCAACGCGTTGAGCCGCGAGTTCGCACGTTGGCGACGCATCGACAGGGCTTGTTTCCGGCGGCGTTTCCGGCGCTGTGCCGCGCCCAGATACCGCAACAGGACGAAGAACGTAATCGAGCCGGCCACCATGGCGAGCGCCGCCAACACCAGCTGGCTCGTCGCCAACGAGTCCGGGATCGGACCACGACGTGGCACCTCGTCATACGCTTCGGCTGTCTCCGCGTCGTAAGCGAGTACGTACTCCTCGATCTCCCCGGTGCGGTCCTCTTCGGTGGTGTTGTACTTCCATGCCAGCTCTGCGCCTGCGATCAAGCGCGTCGAAAACACGCTCGCCGATTCGTCCGTCTCCGTTGGATCCGGGAAATCCGGGCCCATACAGTAAGAACTGCCGTAGCCACCCCGCCCGTCCGGGGAAAACAGGATCACCATGCTTGTCGATGTGAGCTCGGCGATGTCCTGGCACAGCACGGAATCCGGTGCGTCGGAATCGTCCGCTTCGGGTAGCGGCGACGTGTCCAACACGGCGGCAACGATCGCGCGGTCACCGATCACCTGCCGCGCGCGTTCCACGTCGACGACGTCCGGTGCGCCCGGCTCGGAATATACCGGGCTCTCCCGCAGCCCGTACACGATCTCCTCCGCCCGTTCGCTCGGACGGTCCCAGGGTTGGTATATCCACAGGAACAGTCCAAGCCCGACGACGATGGAGACGACCACCCGCACGGCTATCGGTCTCATTGCGTCTCCCGCTCAGCCCTGTCCAACAAGTCGTTACCCTCGGTAACGACCCCACGTACCTGCTCCATGGCCTGTGCCGTGTGTGCTTCGGCGAACAACTCCCGTGCGGTCTCGTAGCGTTCGGTAGCGGCTGCACGCAGTTCCACGGCCCCGGTGTCCGCGTAGACCCGACTCCCGAGTTCGATGATTGCACTGTGGGTGCGTGCCTTCCGCTGACGTAATGCGGTGTGCTCCGCCGCGCGTGTTCCGACCCGGTCACGCCACCAGCGCACGACGGGAATACCGCCGAGGAGTAGTGCCGAGCCACCCAACAGCCACGGGGCGAGGGCTGCGATCGTGCGACCGATGTCGAACGGAACAGGCTGCGGCCTGCTGAACGGCTGCTGGCTGTGCAGCGTGTCGTAACGTCCCACCACGTTCAGCAGCATCTTCCGCATGGGGACGAAATCGCGCAGCGCCACCCGAATGGAACGACCGAACACGTAGTTGCGTGCCGATGTCAACTTGTCCTGATCGCCCCCCGCGACTTCCAGCCAGCGTCCGTGCGCGACGAAAACCAGATCGTCCGGGAACCGTTTCGCGAGCGCCGGAGCATACTCCACAAGCGGCTCTCCCGCAGTCAGCCCGGGTAGCGCGACGATCCGGACGGTCTCGCCGATGTTCTCCCGGAGCTTTCCCAACGGGAGCTGTATCCTGTCGCTACGGTCCGGTGCGTTGTAGATGCGTTCGTCACGTAGTCGTTTCGCGAGTTTGTCGACCTGTTGCTCGCTCGGCGTGACCGTCGTAGCTTCCGGATCGTCGTCCACCTCGTCGGCGTCACGACCATCCTGCAGAGTCGCGATCGCCGTCCGGACCAACGAAGTGACGTCACGGTAGGCCGTCAGGTGCTGCACGCCCGGAAGATCCGAGGGTACGGCCGTTCGCCCGAGGTCTCCGGTGCCGACTACGGTGCTGACCGAGACTCCCTGGACGTGGATCAGTGACAGGCCGTTGTCCTCCACCCAGTCGTGCAGCGGCCGGTACACTTGATCATGGTATTCCTCGTTGGAATAGTCCGGATTCCGGTAAGGGCCGATCAGCAGCCGCACATCATCCGGAAGCTCCTCGCGCACCAACTCCGTGTCGAACGACGCCACCGCGCCGGGAGCCCGGTAGACCTGCCGGTCGGCAAGCTTCGTCAGGACAGTCTCCACGTCCAGCTTCGGTGGGTCCCTCTGATCGTCGGCACGCGCGACGAACGCGCTGTTGCCCACCACGATCCCCGCGACGAACATCGACACAGCTACCGATCGCGCCCACACGAGCGTCACCTCCCCGCCCTCGGTGCCATCAGAGCGGTAGCTTATAGCAGTCGTCACGATGGCGTGCGGGCTGGCCACCCGGACTCACCACCAGTAGCGGGATCGGCGCAGCCGGTGAGCAACACTCGTGCACGTGCCAGGCCAACACGGCCGGGCCGGTGGTGAACACGTCCACGTGGTTGGCCAACCCAGTTGGTCAACACGACTCGGCCAACGACTGCGCGATCGCTCCGGGGCGGGTCACGCACCTCCCCCGGATCGGTCCAGCAGCGAGCGCACGAGCTGTCGCGTTCCCTCCGGCGGGTCTTCGATCTCCACGATTTTGTCCCGTCCGCGCATGCCGCGTACCACAGTGACGTCCCTGGCGCGCACGCCGAGGACGGCGGCGAGCGCGGCGCACACCGCCTTGTTGGCCTTGCCCTCCGTCGCGGGGGCTCGGACGGCGACCACGAGTGCCTCACCGAGTGGCCCGCACCACCGGCCCTGCACACCTTCTCGTTTACTACCGGGTTTGACACGCAGAGTGATCCGCAACGGCTCGCTCACGTGGTGCAGCGTACGCCAGATGGGCCGCGAACGCGCAGCGCTGACCCGGTTCACGACGCTGCAGCGCCCCAAGCTTATATCGGGACACGATATACCCACTGACAACTACACTATGTATCATGCAAGAATCGAAACAGGAAAATGCATACACTTGATCACGGATCGTCTGTTGCCGAGCAGATCGACACTCGGCGATTTTCGCTGTTTCACCCCAGGGCCGGTGACCGGTAACGGTGCTTGTTTCACATACCCAAAATTCATCCGGTGAACCTCGACGATGGTTTCACAAACCACTGAGAGCGATCGCTTCCTACATCAGGAATGCGCCGTATCTCGTCAAGTGGCTTATTCTCGGTTGCCTCATCGGCGGGATCGCGGGC
>Ga0079226_10000412_pt1 | contig 29506 bp, 25 predicted proteins | sample Poulit2014_FD_76345 | JGI IMG/M metagenome (GOLD analysis project Ga0079226, IMG submission 76345) | Agricultural soil microbial communities from Georgia to study Nitrogen management - Poultry litter 2014 | ecosystem: Environmental > Terrestrial > Soil > Agricultural land | place: USA: Georgia...
CGGGATGGAGTTCGAGCATTTTGTAAGCATTTGGCGATTGAATATGGGTCGAAAAACTTCAAAAACATGAATGATAAACATCTTAAGTCATTTGTGAAAGCTTCAAACGACAGTGGTATTTCTTCTAGTGCACTAAAGACGGATTTGTCTGCGATTCGCAAACTACATGTCATGCTTCCCAAAAAACGATTTAAACAACTAGAAATTGATAATAAAAAACTAGGGGTGAAAGATCGTCAATCCGTTGGAGTTGATCGTGCCTGGACCAATAATGAAGTTGCTAATGCAATAAAATATGCGAAATCAAATGGCAGAAAAGACGTACAGTGGGCGATTCAATGTGCTCGCAGTCTTGGGCTACGAATTGAAGAAACCACAGCACTTACGAAGTCACAATTACGAGAAGCATTGACCAATAACGTGCTTCACTTAACGAAGACAAAAGGAGGTATTAAGCGTGATGTGCCAATGAATGGAGGAGCTGAACGTACATTCAGAGATATGATTGCGAATGCGAAAAATGAACGGATTTTCGTGGAGCACGGTAAAACACATAAGCAAGCGATGAAGTCCATACAAAATTGGATTTTTAACCACCGAGAACGATTCATAGAAAACTCTATTGATGTAGTAGGGGATCCGAATCAAATGTATCAACAGGAGTTAAAGTTTGATTTTGAGCGTCAAAATTTGACTTATCACGGATTGAGACACGCTTATGCAAGGGACCAGTACAACAAGTCAATGAAATATTTTACTACCCCTAAAACAGCTAGAGAATATGTGGCTAGAATACTTGGACATGGCAGAGACGATGTGACGCGTATTTATTTATAAAAAAGAGCATTAAAAAACATAACGGAATTTGAAGGGGCACAAAGGGCCGATATAGAGTGTGTCATCGATGAACTAAAGAATTAAGTTACAGAGAAGGACTTTTTTAACAAAACAAACGAATAGCACAAATGTTAATTGGTGTGATACCACAAAACATAACAAGTTACACGTGGAATTGATGGAATAGACAAAGTAATTTTCTAAATTTATTTATGACCAAATATCATGATTGACATGGGCCCTATTGGTTATTACTGATTGAATATAGCTTGTTATTGAAATCCGAAAGCGTAAAAATAGTGGTTGTATATCTAGATAATGACTCACCAACCAAATACAATACGATGGGTGCGAAAGCCATTACCAGGCTATTCGTGAACGGGTTATGTATATCTCCGGTACTCAATGGAAAAAATTTCGTTATATCTGCATATAAGACATACTTTTGATAATTTGCTCAATATTCCAAAGATTATTCTACTGATCAATTGACAAACGTTCTCGTTTTTAAGCAAATCATTGGAACGAATTCTCTAGCTTCTCACCCCTAGCTTATACCGGTTATATCCACAATTTAACAATGATACTATCAACCAATTAAATCAGTCCAACCAGCAATTGGTGGATATACAGTCCGTCAGTATAAGTTAAAATTGGAAGATTATTGTTCACTATTGTATATGGCATAAGTGTAATCCAAGTCAAAAATTATAGACCTTTGAAATAATTGTGTTGTTTCCGGAAACTTTTCATTGTAATGCCCCTAACCATAGGCTCTATAAAGTCAACATCGCCATTGGAATTATAAATCAAATATAAACATTTCCTAGATGAAGTTGTGCTTCTAAAAAGCGCACAAGTAACATCATCTATAGCAACTAGTAGGAACAGCATTTTTTCCTTATACTTAAATATAAAAATGTACATTTACATAACTGTTTAAACAGAATGTATATTAATATAGTATGTTTTATAAAATAACTTTAATGTGTAGCCGCCCCCTCATCGTTTAATTCTACTTATTTTCAATTTCTTCTAATTCATTCAATCCTTTTTCCATAACATAATTAATAAATTCTGTTTTAAAACCGGTATTGTTTACTCTATCTGCAAATTCATCTAGTCTCTCAAGTAGTTCATTTTTAACTAAAAATGTTCTTCTAGTATGAGTTTCTTCCACCTTTTTTCTTTTTTTAACGATATCTGAAAGACCTTTTGTTTCTTTCCTAGGCTTCGTATTTTCATTTTTTTTCAACGGTTCTATGAGAGCAGCTGTTGGATTCATTTCCTTACTTTTAAATTGATTCAACACCTGCTCCATATCCTGATTTTTGTTTTTCTTACTCACTTTTATCCCCCTCACTTTCTTTCACTTTATCTATCATTTCATTAAAAAATATCTTATATTGCGAAAGGGCTTCATTTAATTCAAAGTTTTCACTGAATCCATGTAAAGGAAGTCTACCTGTTGTTGCTTTTCTATTAATGATTGTATCAAACACCAAAGTCGGGTAATCTTTTTCAATAACCTTATTGAAAAAGTGAGCGTCTTTCCTTCTATTATCATTTAAAGTCCGTAAGATTCCTAGGTTAACCAAATTATTATTCACCGTCTTTTGTGTGAATTCTATGGTTTCCATGAAGTTAGCAATCGCAGAGTAGCAAAACTTTGAACATTCATATAAAACAATGACATAATCACTTGCAGCCAGAGCATTTGTAGTTTGCTCTGATAATGCTGGTGGCGTATCAATTAAAATGTAATCATATCGATCTTTAATTATGTTCAATGTTAAGTCCAACTGTTTAACGGTTTCTCCATCATAATGAATTTTTTCTTCAAAACTTGGGATGTTGCTTGTATAAAGCCATCTCGGGTATGAAGACAATAGGTTATTGGCGGGCATAATATCTAGATATTCATTAACACTAAAACTGAAATCACCGGGATCTTTGTGTTTTCTTAATGCAATAGCCTCAAAAATAGACTTATTTAAAAAATTATTGGCAGGCTGATTTGTTAGTAACTCTGTTAAATTTCCTTGGGAATCAAAGTCCACAACTAATACTTTTTTTTCTTCTTTAGATAATAAATGTGCTATTATACCTGTCGTTGTCGTTTTAGAAACACCACCCTTTTGCAAACCGAATGTTATTACTTTAGTCAAGGTAACCCCCCCTAATCTTATACTATTATAACATAATTAACAAACAAATTTAAGTAATTACTTGTTAAAACGAAAACTAATACTTATAAGCAATTTAATTTTTTTTACTTTACTTTTCTTATTATGCTTTATTATGTGTTTATGTAAACATATATGTATGATTTTATTCTAATGCGTAATTGTACATTGTTTGATTATATTTAAAAAATACCTTCTATAAAAATATTGTATTAGGTTCTCACTTAGAAAAATAACACACATGACTATTGAAATTTATTTATACTTTAGATAAAATGTTTACATAAACGTTTGACTTTTTTCTTTATAGATAAAAAGGACAGAACAGCAGTTATGTAGTTGTACTATGTCTAACAATTATCTCTGCCATCTCCTCTAATTCCTTTTCATCTAATGGTTGCTCCTTACGTTCGTCATCATTCTTATTATTTTTGAACCAATCTGGTATTATCTCCCTAGAAGAACGGGGGGGTGATTTCAGTTCACTTTCAATAATACTTGGATTACCACCATTATTATGTATCTCTTCCTTACTTTTTAAAATATGTATCATAAAACCAATAGGGTTCTTGCTTGCATTTTCATTTGTGAAAGTTACTAAACCTATAAGTTCTTCTTCAATTTTGGATTGTTCATAGATATTAGATGCAATGGAATAAAGATTCGCATATACATTTACATCAATTTCAAAATTAATAGCACTCTGATTCATTCTATCAAATAATGAATCAACTCCAGTTTCAGCTTCTAATCTATCCTTTTTATCCAGAATACTTTCTATTTCAAATAATGGTTTTTTAACCTGCTTAATGTGAAAAACGAGACTAACCACTGATCTACCCTTTTTTATTTCCTCATATGTAACTTTGATATCAGTTTTATTATTTAATTCTTCGACTGAAGGTTTTATCACTCTATTTTTAAGATTACCATATACTTTATATGATTTCTGCGTGATTCCAAGCAAATTCTTTAAATGCTCAACAGAAGTTCCCCATTTACCAGCAGTTTCCCACTTTTTTAGGAGTTCATAAATCCTAATAGCATAATAACTTCCCAAAGACAAAATATTACTCAGCCTATATGAAGTGAACGTTCTTTTAAGTTGCAATAAATAGGGCTTTAATTTCGGCTCAAATGAAAACTGAATAATGCCTTTGCCAGATATGTATTCAACATGAGTAGCCCAGTGTGTAATTAGATAACCGCCGTCTTCTTTAGGTATTTCTATCGTTCTAGTCATTAATTTTCTGATTATCGATTTGATTTGCGTATAGTGCTCTCTGCCTTTTAAATCAACTAGCTTGTGGAAATCCTTTATAGACAGAGAATATACTTTGAAATCTTCATCACTAGGTTGTATCATGCTCACAAAAGTTAAAACAATCTTTTGTTCTCTGACGGTCAATGATTGTGCATGTCTCGCCTCAACTAAATGGTTTGATTGTGTAACCAAATGATTTTTAAACATATTCCCAACACCTACCTCCCTACTCTTATTAATAAAATAGTATCATTCGACAAAATAAAAGTAAATACAAAAATTACATCATTGTACTAAATGTAATTTTAATTGAATCAAATGTGTAATAGTTAGAATCAAATGTGTAATACATGAATTAAAATAGTAATAGTTAGTGAATCAAATATGTAATAGTTAGAATCAAAATAGTAATAGTTAGAATCAAATGTGTAATAGTTACATCTACAAAAGCCAATAAGGGCATGAGTTTTCAATGCTTCTAAAACAATTAAAACATCTAAAACAAAAGATGTTAAAACAACAAACAAAAAAGATATTGTTGTACTCTGAAAATACAAAGTAAAATGTAAAACCGTATACTATTATTAAATAAACGATAATCACTCCCCAGAAGATTACCAGCTCTACTGACAAAAAGTAACGAAAATCGTCACAATAAACAGTTATATTAAATATCTTAGACGTAATAGTAAAGATATTAGAACTTATATAATGAGAACTATGCCCCCGTAGTTAAAATTAAAAGCTTTAATATTTTATGAAAAAAATAATATTATTATATAAAAACACCTGTAAATAATATTCGATATCAAGATGTGTTTTCAATTTGAGAAAGAAAAACGAATAAAAAACGGGAAATCAATATTCGTTTGTTGCGAAATGAAATAGATACATTTACGGACGGAAAACATGTTGATCGATACTTATTTGGTAATCAAAAAGGATATAGAGCGACTACGACAACGCAAGTATATAGAATTTTGAATGATACAGCTGATTTTCTGGAAAGAGATGATATTGGTACATACAATGCGTAAAACTTTTAGCTACCACCATTATAAACAATTTAAAGATGTCGCAATTTTACAAGAAACCTTAAACCTTTAATCATGCAACTCCTAATGTCACTAAGGGATATATTGGCATAAGGCAAGATGAAACTAATGAATCATTAAATGATTTTCGTTTAGGTTAGTTGATGCTAGTATTAATAATAGATGGCTTTATTTAAAGAGATGTGTATTTAAAAAAGCCGATATTTACCTTGTTGATACCCACCCCTAGATTTAGATTTTTGGTCTAACCCTAGGGGTGTTTTATATGACTAAATATGATTAAGGAATAAACGAATTCTCAAAAACAAAGGGGCGTCCAGCTATGTCAAATAAGCCTAAGGAGTAAAATCAAAAGATTTAGTGATTCTAATCCAGATAAGGATGTTGAATAGAAAATTAAAGAAATATTCGATGAAAAAAAACGGAAACTATAGGTATCGAATAATTGATATGGAATTAAAAAAGCGTATCTTGATCCTTATTTAGTTATGTTTAATGGAAAAATACTATCGTACCGATTATCGGAACGACCAAATGCGAAAGCGATTCTAGATGCTTTAGATGAAACAATAACAATAGCAAAGAATTGTCCGTATCGGACAACTATTCATACAGATCAGGATTGGGAGTATCAAATGAAAGCATTTAATAAACGATTAAGGGATAATAATATCTTTCAAAGTATGTCAAGACGAGCAGCTATTTAGATAATTCCCCAATGGAGAACTTCTTTGGAATCATGAAACAGTGTATGAATCATTTGAAGAGTTAAAATCTGCAGTTGATAATTACATTTATTACTACAACCATCATCGAATAAAAATAAAATTGACTGGCATGAGTCCGGTTGAATACTGAAATCAAACCAGCCAATTATCAGCTTAATTATTTAGTCTAACTTTAAGGATTCAGTATATGTGCGAGTTATGCTGTCATCTTTTTTATAAACAACATTTAAAAAGAGAGGATTCAAGATGATACAATCTTGCTCGTCCCCACGTCACCACCTTCCATTACAAACATTCGAGTTAAATTTATAAACATGCATTTATGAAACCTTCGGTCGGATTTTACTAATTAAATGGAATTATGAAATTAACTCATCTCTATAAGAAAAATTAATTTTTAAAGCATTTAAAGCACACTTTTTTTTGGTTATTAGCCCATCCTCTTAAGCTTGTAAAACCTTTCAAGTCTTTTTCTTCTACAATAATAGCTATTTTTTCTTTATCATTAATTTCTTTGTGGCAACTTCCACAGGTTAATTTCGGGGGAAATATATTTTCTTTGGTAAACGACATTAGCCGAAATACCTCCTTTTTAGGATTTAAACTTTATGAGATTAATTTAGTAAATACTCTTAATCCATTGAATGAGATTCCATATATCTTATATTTTATTATCAAAAATTAAATTCATATTTTTATAATAAAATTCATTATAAAATACTGTTAAATTGCAAAGTTGTAATATTTGGACCCTAGCTTTCAGTACTTACTTATTAAATTGATTCACTTGTCAATCAGCTTGAGAATCTGTTCCAAATCTTTATCAGTCATTGACTCCATTCTATAGTCAACATCGCAGAAATTTAAGTTTTTAGTAATTTGGTTTGGGACAATAACACACTTAACGCCTGCTCTTTTGGCTGCTAAGGCTCCGTTCGCTGAGTCCTCAAATACCAAGCACTCATTTCTTTTTAATTGCAAACATTTCACTGTCAGTATATACAAAGCAGGATCAGGTTTGACTACTTTGACGTTATCAGAAGTTTTAATACAATCAAAATACTGTAATAAATTCATGTTCTTTAAGTATTTACTTACCCAATCATAGCTTGAGCTAGAAGCCAATCCAATCTTCATACCCAATTTTTTAGCAGTATTTAAATATTCTTCCACTCCTGGACGTGCTTTTTCCAATGATAGTTTGGAATAAAGTTCGTGATTCAAACGTGTTTCGAGGCTTTTATGATTTAAAACTAATCCTGTTCTTTCTTCCAGATAAGCAAAAGGTGAAAAATCATTATGAGTTCCGATTTGTTTTTGCCATTTTTTAACTGGTAATTCGCTCCCAAAATCCTTAAATATTCCATTCAATGTTTCATAAATTATAACTTCAGTATCGATAATCAACCCATCGAAATCAAAGATAATCCCTTTTATCATATAGAACGATATCTCCTTATATAAACTTTTTTCTTATAATTTTTGATTGCTTTTTTTAACGCATTTCTAATAGGTTTTTCATATTGTTCAAAGTCTTTTGCATTAAAATTAGTTAAATCTTTATTTATCAAACTCTCATACTTTTTCCAATCCGAAAAAAAAGTAGCACCTTTTAAAATTAAACAATCTGTAATAACTCCTTTTTCATTTAGTTGTAACATTACAACAGCACCCAAAAACACCCCTTTACTTTTCTCTACCAAAACATCTCCATCTTTTAAAAGATTATCATAGTGTGAATATAACTTTCTCATCTGCTTTGACTTCATATACCATTGAAGTATTGCTGAGATAATGAATATAAAAAAAACAAGTTTCATTTGCAATCACCTCGTATCAGATAAAATTCAACAAATTATAAAACAATATATTTCACCTAAGACACATGCCTATTTCTAGCGGATTCGTAACCAAAAATAGATAGTAGTAAAATTATAAAAATTAATAGAAAAATAGGTAAGTTCCAAGAATTGGTCATGTCACGCAAATATCCAAACAACACTGGTCCAGTGGCTGCCAAAGCATAACCTAATGATTGGGCCATACCTGATAAAGACCTGACCTGGTGATGATTGCTACATTTCAAACTTAGTAACGTAAGAGCTAAACTAAAACTAGATCCTTTTCCAATACCTATACATACAACCCATAAAAAATCCCATGAAGTTGAATCACCAAATAGACCTGCAACTCCCACTATATAAAAAAGCCCTATTATCACAACTAACAATCGCTGATCTTTATACTTATCAGCTATAGAAGGAATTAAAAAAGACGCGGGTATACCAGATAATTGAAGTAATGAAAGCATCCAACCTGCAGATGTTACGCTATAACCTTTATCTATCAAAATTTCAGGAAACCAAGTGATTAATATATAGAATGCTAAAGATGTAAGACCCATAAAAAGAGTTATTTTCCAAGCTAAAAGAGATTTCCATAATTTATTATTTTTTTTGTTTTCCTGTCTAAATTTATTTTTTTCATTTTTATTCAAAATCTGTGGAACCCAAACAATTAATCCAATTAGAGATAACAAGCACCATATTAATAAAGCTATGTTCCAATTTGTGTCTAAGAAATCAGTAAATGTTACACTAATCCCTGGTGCGATAGTAGAGAACATACCCATAGACATAGAATAAACACCTGTCATTACACCTATTTTAGTTGGATATTTTTGCTTTATAACTCCTAGAAGTAAAACATTACATATAGCAATAGAGAATCCTATGATAATCGTTCCTAAAAAAAGACCTGTTATTGAAAAAAAAGAACGCGTAACTATTCCTATACTGAGGAATATTAGACTAAATAAAATCATATGATTATTTCCAAGTTTTCTTCCTAAATTGGAAGCGAATATAGACATGAGAGAAAATCCTATTAAAGGAAGTGTCGTAAGAAATCCTACTTGACTATTAGATAAAAGTAAATTCTCTCGAATTTCACCAATTACAGGCCCTACTGCAGTAATAGCAGGTCGCAAATTCGTGGCAACAAGTATAATCCCACACATTAAAAAAATATTATGAAATCGATTATTATCATCTGAAATTTTGATTATTACACCTCTCAATCTGCATCTATGCACCTATATAATAAAAAACAAAAATTATTTCAAAGGTATCATTAAAATTAATCACAAAAAACCTAACTAATAATTGACTATAATACTTGATACTAGTATAGCTTCATGGACGAACGTAATTTAGAAATTTATCATGAGAGTAAAAGAAGATATGTAGTCCTTAAAATTCATTACCTATTAAATCAAGAAAGTTACAATGTAAACCTATAGCGTGTGCAATGCCTTATGAATATGATGATAACAGAGTTAGTCATCATGCTTACTAGCATAACAGCCAGCCAAAGGCTTAATCTTCCATTCATATATTGAAAGTTAATATACGAGTAATGCCTTTAAAAAAGTGATTGATAAGTTTGGCATGATCCAATCTTTTAGTTATAAAGGCGGCTCTTATAATAATGCTTGTATTAAATCCTGTCCGATATATCGACGATAAATAAGTCATAATGGCTTTGTATCAATACACGGTTTTATATGGGGGATCAAATATGGTGGCCTTTTCACATATAGGAATATTTATAATTAGATGGCTTCTTGACATGAAAACAGATGTCTGCCTCGTCTCCATGTCAAGCCATTATAGTTTTAATTTATATCAAACGCCATTCAAATAAAAATTAAGGATTTAACTTTTTGTATCCAAAATATTGGCTCGTATTTATAAGATGAAAGTTGTCATTTTAAGAAGGTTATAAATCCCCCCTTAATAGTAGTATCGTTAATAATCAGTGTTAAAAGACACATATTTTGTAACTAAATACTCCTCTAAACCGTATTTCCCCCCTTCCTTACCTAAACCGCTTTCTTTTAATCCACCAAATGGAGCTTGCATTACTACTGGGGAAGGGTCGTTTATTCCAAGCATTCCATATTCAAGCTCTTCTGAAATCCTAAAAGCTTTTTTTAAGTCTTTAGTATAACAATATCCCATCAGTCCATAATATGGATGATTGGCTTTTTGCATAACTTCTTCATCTGTTTTAAAGGTAAAGATTGGAACAACGGGACCAAAAGTTTCCTCATTAGCTATTAACATGTTCTCATCTGCTTTTTTAATCACAGTGGGATGAATAAAATATCCTTTACTTTTCTTCTTTTCTTCTTTTCCACCACATAAAACCTCTGCATTCTTTTCTACTGCATCGTCTATTTGACTTACAATTTTTTTATAAGAAGACTCATCAATAATAGGTCCAACATCAACTTCATCTCGTAAACCATTACCCACTTCTAATTCCATTACTTTTTTAGTGAACTTTTCTGTAAACTCCTTGGCAATGTTTTCTTGAACATATATCCTATTGGTACTGATGCAAGTTTGTCCAGAATTAGAGAACTTTGCTTTTATTAGGCCATCTACCGCTAAATTAACATCAGCATCATCAAAAATTATAAAAGGAGCATGTCCTCCTAACTCCATCGAAACTGCCTTCATAGTATTTGCTGACTTTTCAAATAACGATTTTCCAACAGGAGTTGAACCAGTAAAGCTAATTTTTCTAACCTTCGTACTTTCTGTCATTTTATCCCCTATTTTCTTAGCACTACCTATAACTAAATTAACAACCCCTTTGGGTAAGTTAGCCTTTTCAAAACATTCAAACACCTTAACTGCTGATAAAGGAGTAGCAGAAGCCGGTTTAAGAATAACTGTACATCCTGCAGCTAAAGCAGGAGCTATTTTCCTAGTAATCATTGAAAACGGAAAGTTCCATGGAGTAATAGCTGCACATACTCCTATAGGTTTTTTCGTTACCATCAAGTGTTTATTTGAATGGGAAGGCGGCAAAACATCGCCATATATTCGTTTAGTTTCCTCAGCATACCATTCAATATATTTAATACCACTTTCTATTTCACTTCTAGCGTCTCTGAGTGGCTTCCCATTTTCCTTAGTAACTAATTTTGCCAAATTTTCTTGATCTTCTCTCAGAAAATATGCAACTCGTTTTAGAAAATATGATCTTTCTTCAGAGGTACTTTTTTTCCATCTCTTAAAAGCTTTATCCGCACTTTCAATGGCATATAAAGTTTCCTTTTCTCCCACTGTATATACTGTGTCAATTACTTCCTTAGTTGCTGGATTCAAAACTTCAATAGTTTCTTTACTATTCAACCATTCTCCATTTACGTATGACAACGTCATTCTCCTTTATGTGTTTTTAATTAATTAGATTCAGTAATGAATATTTCAGTATTATTCAAAATATTACCTTTGAATTCAGTATTCAAATGAATATTACCTGGTAATTTAGGTTCCTTTGCTCCATCAAAACACAGTGAGACATGCCCTAATTCGTGTAAATTCTGATTAGCGACTTCCCCGATGCTAGAAATAGTATAGTTTTCTTTGAAGATATTAAGTCTATCCCCCTCTTGTATCTCTTTTCTTACTGGCGTATCTTCCGTAACAACACAATAGTCTTTTAATTCATCAGGTGCATTTTGGTTAAATAATATTATTGTTTTGTTTTCCAACATCGTTTTTGCATTATTACCTATCTTAATTATATTGGCTTTATATTTCATCTTTTACTCTCTCCTATTCTCTTTTGAATCTCCCATCACTACTAAAATTGCTAGAATAAGCCGATACTAAAAATGTATGCAATCCCAACTGCTATAGGACTTGAAATTTGTCTGGCTATTAAAAATGCTGGTGTACCATACTCAACAGTTTTGGGTTTAGCCTCCATTAAAGACATTGCAACTGGAAAAAAGTCCCCACCAACTTGAGCATTAATAGCAAACAAAGCAGGCAAAGCATACTGAGGTGGAATTGCTCCCGCTGCAATTTGAGTACCTACTAGTACTCCTACAACTTGAGCTACTGCAGCGCCAGGTCCTAATATTGGTGATAGAAAAGGGAAACTACATATTATTGAAATTAATAACAACCCCCACAAAGAAGAACCTAAAGGGGACAATACATTAGCAATAACCTCCCCTACCCCTGTGTATTCAACAGTTGCAACTAATATACTTACAAAAATCATAAAAGGGACTATTGTTCGTAACAAGAGATCAACTGATGTTTTTCCAGAATCTAAGAACATCCCTACTACTTTGGCAACTGCACTACCAATTGAAGCCATAAAATTAAAAATAGGGTTCCCTCTTTTTTCTTTGTTTTCTTTCTTATTTTCTGATTCCTTATCGTCTAAATTAATTTTTCTAGATGAATCTTCCTCGTTATCGATATGTTTTATAATATTTTCCCTTTTAACACCGGATACATATATATTCTCTACAATATGTTCTGCTAAAGGACCGGATGGACCAATAGGATTAAGATTAATAGTATTGACACCTTTTTGAGGGTATACACCACATCTCAATGTACCTCCACAATTAATTACTGCACATACAATTTCGTCATCTTCAGGAGCCTTTTTAAAACCATCTATTGCCTCAGCTCCAAGACTATCGGCTATATATTGAGCTAAATCATCTATCCCTCCACCGGTCATAGAAAGTACCTTGTTTTTTCTTTCTGTACACTCTAAATATAATGGTCCACCCCATCCGCTAGATCCTTTTTCTACTTTTATCATGAAGCTACCCCCCCCTCTTGTCTTGCTTCTTCATCAGGATTGTAATTATTTCTTTTAGCAATTAAAAAGAATATTCTTTCGCAAATAATTCCACTAATCGTTCCTACGACTACTCCAGTAATTATATATCTAATCCCTAAAGCGCTAATAGATAAACCCAATTCTTCTACCCCTTGTGCCACTCCCATCCAAATAAATAACTCTGCAGGGTTTACATGGGGAAAGAAAGCAGTTAAAGGATGTCCAATTCGAAACTTAGCTTCCATTACACCAGGTTTAGATCTTTCTGGGAGAAACTTTCCCATTGTTATTCCTGCTGGATTTCCTAAAAAAAACGCAGTAAATATTGGGAATATTGAAAATTTTAAAATAAAATTACTCGCTAATATTTCCGCGAATTTCTCAATCCTTTTCTCTCCTAATGCTTTAATAATAAAGTATACTAAAGTCAAGACACCTAATAAAGTTGGGACAATACCTGTAAACATTCCGGTGAAAGAATCGCCTATTGCGTCGAAATAACCCATGACTTTTTCCGCTATATTTACTATAATAGACATTTTATTCCTCCTTGCTCAAAGTGAGTTCGAATTCAAGTATAAGCAAAAAACTGCTATTTAAGAAAGATTCACGCTGACACGATAACTTCCTTGTTCGCTGGCAATTTCATAGGCTTTTTGAATATCTCTTAACTGAATATCAATTTCTACTAACTTTGATACATCTACTTTACCTTCATTTAATAAGTTTGCTGATTGATTAAAATCGCCAATATTAGCTCCGTATGTTCCTAATAATTCTATTTTTCTATAATGAATTAAATTAGAGTCTATATTTAAATTAGGTGCAGGATATCCAGCAGCAAAAAATAATATTTTACCATTTAATTGCTTCACTATTTGTAAGGATTGATTATTTGCTTTTTCATTTCCGACAGCAATGATTACACTATCTGCTCCTTCATTATTAGTTAGCTTTTTAATTTTCTCAACAGGATCTTCTGATTTTATATCAATAACATCTAATCCCATATTTCTTGCAGACTCAATCTTTTTATCCATTACTTCTGTTATAATTACTTCTGCTCCATATGATTTTGCTGCTAATGCGTTTAAAACCCCCATAGTTCCTGCTCCTATTACAACTACACGCTCCAATGCAGACAATCTAAGCTTTCTTATCCCCCTCACCACTGTTGCAAGCGGTTCCAAAAAACCAGCTTCATTAAAATTTAAATTTGGATTCATTTTTATAACTGTATTGGCGTCCTTTACATTGAATGTAGCAAATCCTAAGTGTCCATAATACCCTTCTTTGTTTTTATTTTTAAAGGGACTTAGTATTTCTGAACATTCACTCGTTCTTCCAACTTTACATTTTTTACATTCGCCACAATAATCATAAGAAATCGCTACATGGTCTCCTATGTTTAGCTCCTTTCTTACATGTTTTCCTTTTTCAACAATAATACCTGATCCTTCATGTCCTCCAGCCATTGGAAATGGTTGATTTTTTCTTAATCCTAACCATTGCCCAAAGTCTGTAGTACAAATATTACAAGTTTTTTGTTCTATAAGTACTTGATTATCTCCTACTTTTGGTATTTCTCCTGTATGAACTTCTGCTTTTTTCACCCCGGTTAAAACAGCAAAGCTTCTTTTGTTACTCATTTTATTCCTCCTTAATATATTTTTATTAATTAGTATCTTTTATAAATTTTAAAGTCGTTATAACTTTTTCAGGCATAATGTATTTAATCAAACAGAGGTTATCCTTCTCCCCCTTTTTTTATTGGAAGACAAATTTATTGAAAATCACTTTAAAAACTTATTTAATATTATGAGAACTATTTGTTGTTTTGCTGATGAATTATTTCAGAAAATGTAGCAAGCAAATCCCTCGCTTCTTTCACAGGACGTTGCCAAATGTTTCTACCGATTGCAACACCATTAACGCCGGCATGAATACTTTCTTTAACCATATTTATTAATTCCTTCGCAGTCCCACTCTTTCCACCTCCTAATAATATAATAGGTATATTAAAGTATTTGACCCATTCTTTAATAATATTTGAATCCCCAGGGTGTGCCACTTTTAAAATATCTGCGCCAAGTTCAAATGCTACTCTGTTGGCATCAGTTAAAAGTTTAGCTCGTCTATTTATGTCTGCCACAGGTTTTGATAAAAGTGGTTCAATTAACACGGGCATCCCCCACTTGTCAGCTTCTTCTATAACTGAGGATAGCAATTTTATGGAACGCATTCGTTCTTGAGCTGGCCGGTCCCAAAACAGTACTAACTTTATACAATCATATCCTTTTCGAACAGCGAATTCTGGTGTGAAAGTCAAGTGATGTATCATTTTTTCGCTTTCTATTTCATAATTAAAAATATCAGAATTTAGTATTCTACCGGGAGCGTTATTGCTTCGGAAAACTTTATCCGATTGTTTTGAAACTCCGTCATTTAAAAGAACTGCGTCTACTTGTGGGATGGATAACTCCCTAAGAACTGTTATTGGATCTTCTAAACCTTCTTTACTCCCACTTATACCATGATCAATTGGAAGTATTAATGTATTCCCAGTCCCTTCTCTAAAAATTCTAGACAAACGTAATTTTTTTTCCATATAATCCTCTCCCTTTTTATTATTTGTACGTACAAAGGTTTAATGGTATATTATTATAGTATAGATTAAATGTCAACGCTTTCAATTACGTTTTAATTAAATTAAAACTATTTCCAAACTATTGTTTTATTTCCATATGAACCATTTGAAAGTTGCTTTTGTATCTGATAATACGTAATATCATAAATGTGAATGAACATTCAATAGATTTTGTCTAAAAAGATATACAACTTCTTATCGTGGATTAAAAGTTTAAAATAAATGTAATGCATAGCTAAACTACTTTTAATGGAAATTAAGGAATTGATTCAAGTTTGTTAATATTATTTTAATATCTATTTGGAGGAAATTATATGTCTATGAATAATAAATTACCAACTTCAGTACAAAAAGCGGTTAAATCTATAGATTACACATCTCCTTTACCATTGTATTATCAATTATATTCTTGTTTAACAAAAGTGATTGTTGAAAAAAAGATAGCTCCGGGTGACTTTTTTGCAACAGAGGCTTTACTTCAAAAGGAAGCAGAGATGAGTAGATCTACAATTCAAAAAGCAATTAACAAAATGGTTAATGAAAAATACTTAACTAGAATCACTGGGAAAGGTACTTTTGTTTCTATTTTTATTCCTAAACAATTTGTTAGTCTCCCTAATTTAAAAAGTATGACAGAGGAATTGGAAGAGAGAGGTATGACCCCTGGATCCATCGTTTTAAGTGTTTCGGAAGTCATTCCCACTAAAAAAATAGCTAATCATTTAAATATTGATATTTCAAAAAAGATATTATACGTTGAAAGAATAAGAACTGGAAATAATCTACCAGTTTTATATTTACAAAGTTATCTTACAATTCCTTTAGATAATATAAACAATTATAAAGAATTGAATTCTCTTTATAATTTAGTAAAAAGTCATGGGATCAATATTGGAAGTGCAAAACATATAATAAGTGCTACTAACATTTCTTCTAATATTGCAAAACTATTAGGTGTAAAAGCAAATTCTGCAGGATTAACTATGGAACGAATTACCTTTAATCAACACCAAACCCCCATAATTTATGAAACAGGCGTGTTTCGTACTGACTTATATGAGTTTACATTTATTATGGATAGCAAATGAATATAAAGAGAAAACAAATCATAATAAACACATATTAAGAAGACTTCTTAATTGATTAATAGCGTTTAAATATAATCAGTCAGAAATTACTCGAAGATAATAAATAAATGTTTCAGTTTATTTTAATTGCTTAAATGAAGTGAAATAAAATTAATATTTTTAAATTATTAGATAGTTTCATACTAAAGTTATTTAGTATGGTATGGTTTATATTAACTTTGCATAGCACATGTAGTATAATTTGGTTTACGAATACTCTACAAGTGCTCGACAATCCACATGTCTCACACAAATTGTCGAACACATGTAGAGGTGGTGTATATTAGCGCTCTACATTTTGTTGCGGAGGATATAAAAAATGAAATATTGGAAAATAAGTGATTTTGCAAAGATTTTAGGGAAACACAACAATACTATAGATGGATGGTTTCGCGAATTAGAATTGGAGCGGAAGCTACATTACATATCTCGTGTTAATGAAGAAAAGGTCTACGATGAGAAAGATATGAAAATTGCCAGATTTATTGTTGAACGACGCAATAGTAAGTGGTCATTGAGTGCCATTTTTGATGATTTACCTAATCATTTTGAGCTAAGGCCGTTTCCGAAGGATTTCGAAGATAACTCAAAATACACAGAAATAATAGACTTTGAAAAAATGAGAGCAACCCTCAAAAAAGAGATGAAAGAGGTTTTTAATGAATTAGCCACAACACAAATGGAAGAACAGAAAAAAGAAATGGAAAAATTGTTGCCCTCTCGTGAGCAGAAAAGATTAGATCGTATTAATACTATTATGGCCGAACAAAAAATTGTTCGTATACTTGAGGACGAAGCGTTAGCTTTGTGGAATACTAAATCAGAAAAGGAAAGAATGATTAGGATAGGATGGTTCAGGAAGATTGAAAATCGTGATAAACGTGACTCCTTTATTAAAAGGTATATAGATGAGCACTTTGAAGAATATTTAAAAAAAGAATTTAATATTTAAAATAAAATAAAGTTTCCCTAATTCAGCAATTATGAATCCAGTGATTGAGATAATAAAAAAAGTCAAGAAGGGAGAGGGGATATCGTGTAAAAGCTCTATGAGTGCGCGTTGATGTTTTATTCACTACTAAGGTTGATATATATAAATTGGTGTTTTAATATGCAGCGTATAAATTACTTTAACCATACAAATTATAAATAATTTAAAAAATTTAGTTGAGAGGAAGTTTGGATAAATGAGTTATAAAAAAACAATAGGGTTTATAGGAACAGGTGTAATGGGGAAAAACATCATATTAAGATTACTGGACAAGGGTTATAAAGTATTTGTTTATAATCGTACAAAAGAAAAAACGTCAGAAGTAGTATCACAAGGAGCTGTATGGTGTGAGAATGTAAGTGAAGTTGCAAGAAGAGCTGAAATTGTTTTTTCAATGGTTGGATTCCCAAAGGATGTTGAGGATATTTACTTTGGTGCAAGTGGTATAATAGAAAATGCTCGAAGAAATACTATTCTTGTTGATATGACGACATCAAGTCCTCTTTTAGCTAAGGAAATTGCCTCAGCAGCACTTGATTATGAATTGATCGCCTTAGATGCACCAGTGTCTGGTGGGGATATCGGGGCGAAGACTGGAAATTTAGCAATTATGGTCGGTGGCAATAAAGAAGCCTTTTTAAAAATTAAACCAATTATCAAAGTTATGGGGGAAAATGTAGTCTTACAAGGTCCATCAGGATCTGGACAACACACAAAAATGGTAAATCAAATTGCGATTGCTTCAAATATGATTGGGGTTAGTGAAGCAATTGCTTATGTTGAAAAAGTAGGACTTGATCCTCGATCTGTTCTTGAAAGTATCGGTAGCGGAGCTGCAGGTAGCTGGTCTCTTTCTAATTTAGCACCACGTATGATAGAAGGTGACTTTTCACCCGGGTTTTATGTAAAGCATTTTATCAAAGATATGAAGATAGCGATTGAATCTGCAGATGAAATGGGGCTTAAAATGCCTGGTCTTAGACAAGCAAAAAAAATGTATGATTATCTTGCTGTACAAGGATATGAAGACTATGGTACCCAATCATTGTATTATTGGTATCGATAAATTTATTGTATAACTCTATGAATTAAGAAGATGAGATGTGTGTAGAGGTGGCCGTTACGTATGGTTTTATAAAAATAAAGTATTTACTGAAAGGCCATATCTAAATTTTTGTCGTTTTAGTGGTACTTATTTGTTGGTTACTTTCAAAAAATTCAAAATAAGGGAAGTGACAATAATATGTTAACAAAGGAGATAGCTGATAAGATTGTTTTAGAGACGGGGAAGAAGATTGATTACAATATTAATATTATAAATGATAAAGGAGTAATAATCAGTTCTAAAGATACGTCTAGAGAAGGACATTTTCATGAAGGGGGTGCTAAAGTAGTAGATATAGGGAAAAGCTTATATGTAAGCGCAGAAAATGTTGTAAACTTAAAAGGGACACATACAGGTATAAATTTACCAATAGTACTTCAAGACAAGGTTATTGGAGTTATTGGAGTAACTGGAAATCCAGAACAATTAAAAGAATATAAACAAATCGTGACACTTACAGCAAAATCTATCATTCATTATTATTTTTTAATAAAAGAGAGAATGTGGAAATATAACGCTAGAGAGTCTTTAATAACTCAAATACTAAATGAAGCCTTAAATATGAAAAAAATTAATCACAAACTAAGTTTTTTGAATATTGAAATCTCACCTCCTTATAAGGTAGTTGTAATAAAAACAATAAAAAATAAAAATAATATGAATTTTGAAGAGATATACAATGCATTAGAAATGTATGTGTTTGAAAAAAATATACTTTCAGGGTTTGTAGACTCAGAGCATTTTGTAATTATATGTGAAGATAGAAACCAAAAAATTAATAATTTAATTAATGAACATGTTATATGTTTAAAATCATTTTTTGAATTAACGAAGATAGGTGTAAGTCATTCAGTTGAAAATATTTATGACTTAAATGAGATGTACGAATCTGTAAAGATAGCGATAAAGCTATCTAATCATGAAGTTACTTATGCGCATAACTATGAAGCTGAGATTTTAGCAAACAAAACCTTATCTAAAGATAAAAATAAATTTAAAAAAAGGATTTTAAACTCCTTAACTATTGAACATTTAAATACAATAAAAGAGTTTTTAAATAATGATTTAAACGTGAATAAAACTGCTAGAATATTATTTATTCACAGAAACACTTTGATTTATAGAATAAAAAAAATCGAACAGTTGACAGGTTACAATCTAAGGGTTTTTAAAGACGCAGCCCATTTTTGGTTAGCGTTGCAATTAATAGAGGATTAAATAAAATCAAGCTAAATTGACAATACCCATTTAGTTAAGCATTGATGCTAGTATAGTTTCATGGACATTCCTGGTTTAAGTTATTACAACGCTAGTTTATTTATTCCATATACGTTCGTTGCACGGCTTCATATGGGAAGGTAGGCATGATAGACCTTTCTGGCGTGTCAGTAATGTTTTAAAACTAGCTGGCTTCCTGGCATGGAAATCATACCTGCAGAGGATTCATGTCAAGCCATGATAGTTTTATATAGTATTCATTCAAAGAACGATTAAAAACTTAACTTGTTTGTATTCGAAATATTGACCTAGATCCAATAAATGAAAGTTTTGGCCGCACTGAAAATATTTAATTTGTGTCACTCCTACATAAAATGTCTATTAAATAAAAACATTTAGCATAGTGTCTCAAAAATAGATATGTATAATAGTTTTTTTTGGCAGTTTTGTCAATATCTAATGCAATTAGTATTATTTATAATATATATACATGATTCACTATATAAAATTTTATAAATAAATAGGAGAAAATATGAAAATATTAATTGCACCAGATTCATTTAAAGGCAGTTTGACAGCAAAGGAAGTGGCTACATCAATTAAACGCGGTATTGAAAACGTTTCCAAAGAAAGTGTAAAGACTGTATCCCTTCCCCTTGCTGATGGGGGTGAAGGGACTATGTTCAACTTGGTGGAATCAACAAATGGGTATATACACAATACATTAGTATCAAATCCATTAGGAAAAGAAATAAAAGCCAGCTATGGTATTACCGGTGATGGTACTAAAGCAATCATTGAGTTGGCTTCAGCATCTGGATTGCAAACTTTAAAAGATGAAGAATTGGATCCATGTATTACTTCTACATATGGAACAGGGGAACTTATTTTAGATGCACTTGAAAAAGGAATTCGTTCATTTATTATTTGTCTCGGAGGAAGTGCAACAAATGATTGTGGAGTTGGTTTGCTAAAAGCCATAGGTTATCAATTTTTTGATAAAGACGGAAAGGAAATAGACTCGGGTGGGGCATCATTGAGCAAATTAAAAATGATTGATGATTCCAATATTGATAAACGCATAAAGCAATCTGAAATTCAAGTTGCTTTTGATGTAACCAACCCTTTAGTTGGTAAAAATGGTGCATCAAATGTATTTGGCCCGCAGAAGGGAGCTTCAAAGAAAACTGTAGCAATTTTAGATAAAGCATTATTCCAATTTGCAAAATGTGTTGAAAAGTATAATGGAAAGAAAGTATACAATTTAAAAGGAGGTGGGGCTGCTGGAGGTACGGCTGCAGGATTATATGGTCTACTAGATGTAGAGTTGAAGTCGGGATTTGAAATTGTTAAAGAGACATTAGATCTAAATGAATTATTTGAAAAGGAAAAGTTTGATTTAGTTTTCACTGGAGAAGGGAAAATAGATAATCAAACTGCATATGGGAAAACTATATCTGGCGTTGTAAAATTATCAAAGTATTATAATGTAAACACGATAGCTATAGTTGGATCTATAGAGAACAATCTATGTGAGTTGTATAATCAAGGATTAACTGCTGCTTTTAGTATAGTTAATGCTCCTATGTCATTGGAAAACTCTATGAAGGAAGCGAAACATTTAATTTATTATCAATCCATGCAAGTATTTCGCTTAATAAGTAATTTAAAAAAAGTATAGAAATACTTTCTTAAAAAAGTATTATTAACACAAGTATGAAAAATTATAAAAATAAAGGATAAGAAAGGATGTTATTAATGAATGGAAAAGAAATGAAGGAACATTTAACCAGTGGAAAAAGAGTTTATGGGACAGCAATAATGTCTACCTCTCCTAAATGGCCAGAGCAGATTGCAAAATTAGACGTTGATTTTGTATTTATTGATACAGAACATTTAAGTATAGATAGGGAGCAATTATCTTGGATGTGTAACACATATAAGTCATTAGATATGTCTCCAATTGTACGCATCCCTTCACCTGATCCATTTGAAGCAAGTAAAGTTTTAGATGGAGGAGCGGATGGTGTTATTGCGCCTTATATTGAAACAGTTGAACAGGTAAAAGAATTGAGAGGGGCGGTAAAGTTACGTCCCTTAAAAGGTGAGGTTCTTCAAGACGTTATAAAAGAAAATAAAAGTCTTTCCAAAAATTTAAAATCATATATAGATAAGGGTAATGATGATAAGTTTTTAATTTTAAATATTGAAAGTGCTCCTGCAATAGAAGGATTGGATGATATGTTGGAAGTTCCGGGTGTAGATGCGGTTCTCATCGGACCTCATGACCTTTCAACTAATTTGGGAATTCCCGAGCAGTATCGTGATCCTAAATTTGAAGAGGCAGTAGAGACAATTTTCCAGAAAGCTAGAGCACAAAACGTAGGCGCTGGGATTCATTATTGGCAAGGAATGGATCAGCAAATAAAATGGATAAAAGAGGATGGCCTTAATTTAATAGTGCATAGCTCTGACCTTAACGCTGCTGTGAAGAATTTAGGAAAAGAATTATCAGAGATTAAAAATTCTGTAGGAGATAAATCATCCTCGTCATCGGATAATTCAGTAGTAATTTAATTAATAAAGTACATGCTACAATAAAAATGAAAAATATCAACGACTTTCTTGGTATATGTATCCATATAGAGAAATAAATCAGTACTAGTTTAATTTCTCATTAAGTGTGTTCGCTATAGTTATTTTACAATGATTACCATCATATACTAGATTTATGTTGATATCTTTTCAATTTTAATTTACTAAAAGACGAGAGGTCGATCTTGCGAGAATTGGTTAGTACCCTTTAACTGTGTTTTGAGTGAAAAAGAAAAATAGCAGGCCCCCTATTATTTGTATCAAAACCATTTAAACGTAAATGTATATTCGCGAATTATAACTTTCAATACTTATACAATTGATTTATCTAGTAAAATAAATCGAATAAATAATATAAAATAAAATTTGAGTTGGAGGAAAAAAATTGAAGCCAAAGGTATATATTACGCGAAGTATTCCAAAGTCCATTGTAAATAAGATAAAGGATAAGTGTGATGTTTCTATTTGGGATAAAGAGGATGTTCCCGTTCCTAGAAATGTACTTGAAAGAGAAATTGATGATATAGATGGACTCCTATGTATGTTGACTGAATCAATTGATAAGGAATTATTAGAAAAGGCGAATAAATTAAAAGTTATTAGTAATATGGCTGTAGGGTTTAATAATATCGATGTAGGAACAGCATCTGAAAAAAATATAGTGGTGACTAATACCCCTGGAGTGTTAACAGAGACTACGGCAGATTTGACATTTGGCCTTTTAATAGCAACAGCAAGAAGAATGGTTGAAGCAACAGACTATTTAAAGCAGGGAAATTGGACAACATGGTCTCCTATGATGATGACAGGTCAAGATGTTTACGGAGCAACAATAGGAATCATTGGTTTTGGACGTATTGGAAAAGCGTTAGCTAAAAGGGCTAGAGGATTTGGAATGGATATTCTATACTATAACCGTAGTAGAAAAAAAGAAGATGAAGAGTATTTAGGAGCTACTTATGTGGAATTAAAGACACTTTTACAACAATCTGACTTTGTGTGTGTCCAGATTCCTTATTCTTCGGAGACAGAAAATTTAATTGCAGAAAATGAATTTAAGCTTATGAAATCTTCTGCGGTTATTATTAATACAGCAAGAGGCGGAATAGTTAATGAGGCTGATTTGTATAATGCCTTAACCAAAAAAGAAATATGGGGAGCAGGTTTGGATGTATTTAAAGAAGAACCAATAAAAACAAACGACACTCTTTTAGAGCTTCCAAATGTTATCTCCTTACCTCATATTGGCAGTGCTAGTATACAAACAAGAAAACAAATGGCAAATCTAGCAGCTGACAATCTAATAAATGTTTCTAATGGTGAAACAGCCATTACACCTGTTAATTAATAATGTTTTTAAAATTTACAGATTTTGGGTGATTTAAGTGAATAAATATTTTAGCGCTGATTTTTTAGAAGGTTTTATAAAAGATATTCTAGCAACATATAAAGTTAATTCAGAAGATTCTTCTATTATTGCTGAAGCATTAATTTGTGCAAACTTAATGGGACATGATTCTCATGGCATTGTCCACTTACCGGAACATTTTTCATATATACCTGGCTTTGAGAGTAAAATGGTTAACACTCAACCGCATATAAAAATTGAACAAAACACACCAACCATTACATCTGTTGATGGTGATAGAGGATTGGGAATCATTGGTTTATATAAAGGTATGGAATTAGCTTTAAACAGTGCTAAAGATTCAGGTATGGGAATGGCAGTGGTTAAAAATTGTTATCATGCAGGTGCTTTGTCCTATTATACAAGAAAAATTGCAGATCAAGGAATGATAGGGATTGCTTTAGTTAATACAGCTAGACTTGTTGCCCCTCCTATGGGTAAAAAAAGAGCTATAGGAACCAATCCTATATCTATAGGTATCCCTTATCATCCAAATCGTCCATTGTTATTAGATATGGCAACAAGTGTTGTAGCAAGTGGAAAGATAGAGATTGCTAGAAGAGAAGGGGAAAAAGTACCTAAAGGTTTAATTGTAGATAATGAAGGAAGAGGAACCACTAACCCAGATGATTATTTTAATAACGGAGCATTATTACCTTTAGGTGGAAGCCCTGAGACAGGAGGATACAAAGGATACGGTTTAGGCGTAATGTTTGACGTTTTGACTGGCATTTTATCTGGATTAGGTCATGGTATGTCTATTAACAAGGAAGACGGACAAGCACACACATTATTGATTCTGAATAAGGATATGGTTTTATCACAAGATAAATTCACAAAAAAAATGGAGGATATGGTACAAGACTTGCACAGTATTCCTACCCTAAATGAACAAGAAATCTTAGTCCCTGGGGAACTTGAATGGAGAAGTTATGAAAAACGATTAGAAACAGGAATACCTTTAAATAAGGAAGTACTTTTTAGTCTTAAAAGACTTGCAGAAAAAAGAGAGTTAAATAATTATGTAAAATATTTTGAAATTTAATAGTGTTCAAAAAAGGAGTAAACAATGTGTATGTTCAACAAGTTAAAACATTTTATTAATGGTGAATGGGTAGACTCTTCCGATTCGAAAGTAATAGATGTTATTAACCCAGCCAATGAAGAAATAATTGGACAAATTAGTGATGGAACAGTAGAGGATCTAAATTATGCAGTACAGTCAGCAAAACAAGCTTTCTCATCATTTTCGAAAACAACGAAGAAACAACGTATTAGATTATTAAATCGTATTGCTAATGAATATGAGAAACGAAAAGAGGACATAGTTAAAACAATAACACTAGAATTAGGATCACCGATTACCAAGAGTGAAGAACGTCATTACACTATGGGATTATCACATTTTCGTCAAGCAGCAAAAGAGTTAGAGTCATTTCAATTTACGGAAGAACATGATAGTACTCTAATTCATAAAGAAGCGATTGGAGTAAGTGGGCTTATCACTCCATGGAACTTTCCTGCAAACCAAGTAGCGACAAAGCTAGCAGCTGCGATAGCTGCAGGCTGCACAACTGTTTTAAAACCAGCACAATTAACTCCTTTTACAGCTATAATTATTGCAGAAGTTCTTGAGGCAGCAAACCTACCAAAAGGTGTTTTTAATCTTGTTAATGGATCAGGTAAAGTTATTGGAGAAGGGATAAGTTCACATCCGGATATTGAATTTGTGTCCTTTACCGGTTCCGGTCCAGTAGGTAAAAAAATAACTAAAAATGCAGCAGATTCCGTAAAAAGAGTGAGTCTTGAGTTGGGTGGAAAATCACCTTTAATTGTTTTAGATGATTACGATATGAAAAAAGCTGCTAACATCGTTCTTTCGAATGTATTGTTTAACACAGGACAGGGGTGTGCTGCCGCAACTAGAGTTCTTGTATCTCAGAATAAACATGATGAGTTTGTTAAGTCTATAAAAGAGGAAGTGCCTAAGTATTCTGTTAATGATCCCCAACTTCATAATACATTTATAGGTCCACTTGTTTCTGAAAAACAATACAATCAAGTACAAGAATATATAGAAAAAGGTTTAAAAAATGCCACTGTCGTAGTTGGGGGAACTGGAAAACCTGAAGGACTTGAAAAGGGATATTATGTTAGACCAACTGTTTTTACAAATGTACAAAATAATATGGCAATTGCTCAAGAGGAAATTTTTGGCCCTGTTATATCTATTCTTACTTATGAAAATTTAAATGAAGCCATTGAAATTGCTAATGATACAATATATGGACTAGCTGGATATGTGATTGGGAAAGATAAGGAAAAAATCGAAAAAATTTCTTCTTCTATTAGGGCTGGAAGAATTGTTATAAATGGTACACCGGCAGACTACTCAACCCCGTTTGGAGGATATAAGCAATCTGGAAACGGTCGTGAGTGGGGGAAATATGGTATAGAAGAGTTTTTAGAAATTAAAGCGGTAATTGGAGAAGCGAAATAAACTTTATTTAAATTAAAAATCTAAATGATTTAAAACAGTTATTGATAAATCCAATAACTGTTTATTTCTTACATGTCTCTTTAGACGTATAACCTTCTTGATTCAATGGTTTTAGGGGCTCCATACCTTTTCTTAATCTCATGGTGAATTGCTAGAATTCGTTCATTAGTTGTTGGTTTTATTAATTAATGAGACCAGTGATTTCATTATCAGTTACTTTTTGCGAATATGGCTGTAGCTTTTTTTATATTTCGTTTTCTTGTTTTTGCTTAAGCACTTGTTCTTGAAGTTCTACATAATATTCAGAAGTATTTCTAAAGTAAATACAATAGCTGTATGGGAAGAGAGTTATATTTTCTCAGATTATATTGGTCATATTGTATAGAATTATATAAATAACTATAGTTTATTTTGTTATATTTACTATATTTTTGTTTATAAACATTTAGTATAATACGAGTAAATACTTTTACAAACTAAATTTCACAATAAGTAATCTAATTTTTTAAAATCAACTTAATAAAGGAGATGAAACAATGATTAAAAACATAACTTTCTTTAGTACAACTTCATATTAGAATCCATAAAACTACTAATGTCACATATTTTGAAAACGCATACATCATGGATTAAAACTTTATTTAAACCTTCTAAAAACTATAAAGGGGACAGTATAAATGAAAAAAATTTCTCTCTTGTGGGTTACAATATTTGTAGTTATCTCAATGAGTCTACTTGGGTGTAGTGATAATGAGGAAGTTAATAGTAATAACAATAATGACTCAACCTCCAACAATGATACAGATTTCCCCACTGAAAAAATCACTATTATAAATCCCTGGTCACCAGGAGGAAGTTCAGATGTTATGATTCGACAACTAGCTAAAGAACTTGAAGAAACAGATTTAATAAATGAAAATGTTGTTGTAGAAAATAGAGAAGGCGGAGGAGGGACTGTCGCAGCTTCTGATATTGCTAATAAAGAATCAGATGGATATACGTTGATGATTTCATCAAATAGTGTATTTACATCGACTCCACATACAAGAGATTTGTCTTATGAATTAAATGATTTTTCTATTGTACACGGTATGACAAGGGAACAATTATTAGTTGCTGTACCGGGTGAATCCTCTATAGATTCTTTAGATGATTTAATGAAGTCTGACACAATAAAGTGGGGAACAGCTGGAGGAGGTGGTTTTATTCAATTAGCTGGAGAAACTTTATTAGAGGAATCAAACATAAATGATATAAGGCATGTTACTTTTGATGGAGGCGAGCCCACCGTTAATGCTTTGATGTCAAATGATTTAGATATGGCTTTAATACACCCAGGTGAAGTAAAATCACAATTAGATTCGGGAGATATTAAGCCTATTGCTGTTTTGGCAAATGAAAGATCAGAATTCCTTCCTGATACACCGACTGTTCAGGAAGAAGGCTATGAGGATATTGATATGTCAATAACTAAATTCATTATGATTCCCGAAGGAGCGCCAGATAATGTGATAAATGTGCTCCAAGAGGCTATAGCAGAAGCCTGGGAAAGCGATTCTTATCAAGAGTTTTTAACACAAAACTATCTTGATCCTTATAAAGATAATAACGATGAAATTTTCAACTTTCTTGAAGAAGAATATGACTTCATTGGTCAACAAATGGAGGAATTAGACTTCGGCGAAGAAACATAAATAACGACTGAAAGTTTATTTTTATATTATGTTATTTCAATAAATAATTGCCTAGGGGAGAATGTAATATATTGGAAGTATAAATTTTTAATGTATAATCATAATACTAACGCTCACTAGTTCCTTATACAAAAATGTTCATCTTATAAAACTTCCCTTAGGCAATCCCTAATAAGTAATAAGTTTTCCGATAAAACATATAATATTAACTTCAAATTTTAAATCACGAACTAGGAGAAGGGATTTTATCATGATTAAAAGTAAAAAGGATTTTTTCTCAGGAACTGCTCTCTTTTTGTTCTGTATCGTTTTATATTTTCTAATTATTCCTAAATGGGTTGCGGTAACAACTACTGTTGGAGGAGTTAACTCAAGAACCTTTCCGGAGTTTTCTACTATCTTTATTGGATTACTTAGTTTTTTTCTTATTATCAAGTCATTTTTATTTTATTCCAGTGATACAGAGGAGCCTGAAGAATCAAAAACAAAAGATAAGAAACCGTTTGCGCCCTATAGTATTATTTTTATTATGGTATTATATACCTTTATTGTCCCACATCTTGGTTATCTAATAACTACTATTTTGTCTATGATTATTATAATGGGAATATTGTCAGTAAGAAAATGGTATTATTATTTAATAGTGATTTTAATAATTATATCAACTGTATTTTTGTTTGAAGATTTACTAAGAGTTCAATTACCATAGAAAGGTAGAAAAATAATGGGAGATATTTTACTAGAAGCATTATCAAATATATTAACATTAGAAAGTTTCTTAAGTATATTTATAGGGGGTGCACTTGGGATCATATTTGGAGCCTTGCCTGGCTTAACAGCCGCTATGGGAGTTGCGTTATTATTGCCCATTACCTTTGGACTAGAGGCAACAACTGGAATACTATTCTTGTTAGGAGTATATTGTGGAGGCATTTATGGTGGATCTATTACTGCAGTTTTAATCAACACTCCAGGAACTCCAGCTTCAGCAGCTACAACACTAGACGGACATCCATTGGCGAAAAAAGGAAAGGCTGGAAAAGCTTTAAGAATGGCTATATTTGCTTCAGTATTTGGAGGGATATTCAGCGCTTTAATACTTATCATAGCTGCTCCACAATTAGCTAAAGTAGCATTAAAATTCGGTCCTCCTGAATACTTAGCCTTAGCACTATTCGGATTATCAGTTGTTTCTAGTGTAAGTGGAGAATCAAAATTAAAAGGGCTTATAATGGGAGGTATTGGATTATTAATATCAACTGTTGGTTTAGATCCAGTAGATGCATCTACACGACTCATGTTTGGTATTGAAGATTTAGTTTCCGGTATACAATTAATCCCTGCACTCATTGGTCTATTTGCTATTGCAGAAATCATGAATAGATCGTATGTTTCTCATTTGAAAAGACAACAAGTTGGTGATTCTAAAAACCAAAGTAAACTTACATGGACAGATATTAAAAAGTCGTTAAAAACAATCATAAA
>Ga0079226_10000413_pt1 | contig 29465 bp, 26 predicted proteins | sample Poulit2014_FD_76345 | JGI IMG/M metagenome (GOLD analysis project Ga0079226, IMG submission 76345) | Agricultural soil microbial communities from Georgia to study Nitrogen management - Poultry litter 2014 | ecosystem: Environmental > Terrestrial > Soil > Agricultural land | place: USA: Georgia...
GACCCAAATGGTTTGGTTCTCATTCTGCGCAAGGTAATCTTCTGGATCTTCGATTGCTCCGTTGTCATTGGCTGCTTGGTTTTCTGTTTCATAAAAAGAAATATCAAACTCGTCTGGATCTTGATCAGCTAAAACTTCGTCGATGACTTGGGTGAGGTCGTAATAAACCTCTTCTTCCTCTGAACAAGCAATCAAATCTTCAGGTTGGTTGGCGATGCCTGAAGCAAAAGATTCTATTGTAAATGAACCTATATCATAACAATCATTTTCTTCATCATTACTACCTACTCTTACATAAATAATTTCTGATTCTTCACTGCTTGAATAAGCTCCTGGATTTCCTATAGCGTTTTCTTCATTATTTGCATCATCTTCATTTGTATAATAACTCACCTCAAAATCTTCTGAATCAAGTCCGTTTAAAGCGGAGTTTTCGTTTTCTGTTAAATCAAAAATTGCAGTTCCTTCTCCATCATCACATTCTTCTAAATCTTCTAACTCTCCAACTTCAACTTGACAAACTTCAAAAGAAGTAATATCAAAACACTCTTCAAAACCATCAGCATCAATATCTACCTCAGCATTTTGAACACGTGCATAAAAAGTAGTACATCCTGGATCTTCCAATTCAAATTCTTCAGGATTAAGAATTGGATTTTCTCCGTTGATAGCATCTTCTTCAGAAGTAAAATAAGTTACTCCATATTCATCACTATCTTGATCTTGTAAAATATCTGCATCTTGAAGAGTTAAATCTATTAATTCTTCATCAGTACAAATATCTCCTGGTGTAAAAGCTTCTCCTGCTGAAAACACACCGATATCAAATTCTAATGGAAAATCACATTCAATTCCTGGCTTTCTAATATCAAGTGTAATAGTTTGTGGATTTTCAACATTGGTATAAGCTTCAGGGTTTTCAATAGGATCATCATTTAAATAATCATCATCATTTGCATAATAAAAAACTTCATACTCATCAGGATCTTCTCCATCTGCTAATAAGTTTAATCCATTTACAGTTAAATCAAATTCTGCTTCTCCTGTATTTTCATCATCACATAATAAAATATCTTCTAAATCAGTAGGATCAATTTCTGCTCCTTCTTCTTGTGTAACACAAACTGTAGATTCTGCTTCAACGGTTTCTCCATTACAGTTTTCATAAGTTACTAAAGCAGTATAACAACCTACTCCTACTTCTATCTCTTCATCTGTAGAAATTTCTGCTCCGTCTTCGTCTAACCATACAAATTCATAGTTTGGTTCTCCATCTGGAACAAAACGCCAAGCTTCTTCATGTGCTTCCCAAGTTCCTCCATTTCTTCCTTCAGGTGCATACCCTTCTGTTCTTGCATTATTTTGAATTCCTATAACTCCTGCTCCATCATTAAAAGACGCACAAGAGGTACGATCTTGAACATATACTTCAATGGCATTAGTTACTTCATAAATTACCATTTGATAAGTTTGTGGCCCTACATCGGTCCCACAACTAAATAATGATAAATTCCTCATGTTAAAAACTAAAGTTCGACAAGGAGCTTCCCCTATTAACTCATAAGTAATATCCCAATCATCACCATAATTACCACTAAAATAATAAGGATCTGTATCTTGTAATACTCCATAAATAGAGTTTGGTGTTAAAGCTGCTCCATCACTACCAGGTACTGATGAGTTTGAATTTAATCCATATGGAGCACCAGGACCAGGTGTATAGTTAGTATTAAAACTTAAAGCCCCATTTGTATTAATTTGTGCTTCATCATAAGCATCTCCAAAAAAACAAAAATCAAACCCTAAATCAATTATGGCAGACCACGCATCATCTGAACTTAAGTTATCTGCATCACTTCCTCCTGTAAAAGGAAAAGGCGGTGCATAAGGAATAGACTCTACCACATATTGATCAGTACTTCCTGTTTTTAAATAATCTGCTGTTAAAGTGGTGGTGGTTTCATCACAAGGAATTATAGTTTCTCCATTAATTACTGCATACTCTCCATCAATATCTGCATTAGGACAACCCGGCCCGGGAGAATCTGCGTCAAAGGTTACCTCTACCTCAAAAGTATATACAAATTCACAACCATCTTGATCTATTATAGTTACAGTAACATCAAAGACGCCCATATCATAGTAAGTATGTGTAACCGTTTCTCCTGTTGCGTCGTTTCCATCTCCAAAATCCCAATGGTAAGAAGCTCCATCAGAAGAAACTTCAAAATCAGAACCATCTACAAAAGTTACTTCTTCTCCCCAATGTACCTCATTAAGTGTTTGTGATAAAGCATCATTTACTCTTGGCGTTAAATTTCCTAAAGCTAAATCTACTGTTTGACAATGCTCTACACAAGTAACATCTGCTCCCCAACCTTCTAAAACTGGCACAGGACTTCCATTTGTTTCAAAAACAAAAGTTAAACAACCAGAAGAGTTATCATCTGCGGCAACTATCATTCCCGGGTTGTTGTTTCCTGAATATACACCTATCAAAGGAGCGTTTTCATCTTCTCCATCATAAATATAGAGTTCATCAACTCCATTTTGCAAAACAAATCCATAATCTGAGAAATCAACTTTCATTCTCATATCCGGATCATCTGGACAAAAAGTAATAATGTCATTTTCTGGTGGATTTCCTGGAGGTCCATAAGGATCATCCGGCCCACCTTTATCAAAAAAACGAGCATCACAAGTTTCCACATAATCTGTTTCATCAATATTGATGTCTTCTTGTGCAAAAGAAATCAATGGAAACAAAAAAAGAATAAGTAAATTTATATAAGAGTAGTTGCGCTTCATCATAATTTATTCTTAACGTAATTCATTAATCACCTCAGGATCAAATGGTTCTATTTTCACATAAAAATGTGTTCCTGTAATATGGATATATTGAATCTCTTTTGTATTATATAAGTCTATTTTATAGTAAAATGGATTAAATTCATCAGGATTTATACTTCCTCCTAATGAAGGAACTGTTGTATAATCAAATGCTCCTATATTTGAAAGCTGTTGAAAATGTTCAGCTGGAATATCTAATTCCGGATTTCTATCAACTATTATAATTCTATTAGTAAGATAATCTTTCAGAATTAGTTTTTTTGTTTTTCTACTGAACACCAATTCCTCTGCTCTATCTCCATAAGCTTGATTTACAAATTGTTCAAATTTTGCAGGATCAGGGGTGTAATATTTCTCTTTATATTCTTCTGTTTCTTGTGCTTGTAAACCCAAGGTTAGAAACAATAGAGATAATATTGTATAAATTGAATTCTTCATAGTTTAAGATTCCAATTGATAAGTTTAGATACTTTCAATTTAAGGTTAAAATTATTGAGGTCGAATATACAAAAAATGGTTAAAAGAGCTAAATGAAGTTTATTTAAAATTATATTTTATTTAAATAAGCTTCTTTTACAGAGAGGAAATTTTCGGCATTTTCAGTGTTTCCGACTTATTCTCTTAATTTAACTCTTAATTTCCACGGCTTAAAGCTATTAAAATTAGCCTAAAGTTAACTATTAAACGTGCAAACTGTATGTTAATTGTATTTTCATTACTTAAAAAAATTAAGTAATTATTTTTAGGAAAGATATTTAAAATTTTCTTGTAGTAAAACCTACAACTCCTTCAACACCTCTTCTTTTAACCAACCTTTGGAGTTGTCTTGTAATTCTATTTGGGTGTATCCATTAAAATTATCTAAGATGCGAACTTTTGTTCCTTCGTGAAGTCTAAAGGATTCTGGGGAATTATGATTGGGTTCTGCATGAACTTTTGTTTCTGCAGCAAAAATTATAGCAAATCTTTTGCTCTGCTGAATATTTAATTGCTGATAAGCAAAAACTACACTTAAAATCATCAAGATAAAACTCAATCCGCTTAAAGAAAAAAGCAAACGTTTTATCATTGCTTTTGGTGTGAAATAATATATCACTCCAAAAATCATAAACAATGCAGAAAAAACTATGGCTAAAACTGCCCAAGTATTGAAATTAAATGTAGAAATCAAATTGTTCACAAATCCTTGCCAACCTGTTAAAGGACTTTCATCAATAGCATCAATGGTTTTTTCTTCTGCAAAAGCCAAGTTGTTTAGCGTTTCTTCATCCGTAGGATTTAACTGCAAAGCTTTGTTATAATAATAAATACTCGGCCCTAATTGATTTAATTTGAAATGAGCATTTCCAAGATTAAAAAACACCTCAGCAGAAGTTTTTCCGCTGTTGAGAATTTTCTCATAATTATTTATGGCTGCTTCATAATTTTCATCTGCATAAAACTGCGTAGCTTCATCAAACAATTCTTTCTCTTGCGCTTGAAGCGTAATGGCAAACAAAAACACTATTGTATAAAAGTAATTTTTCATCGTATTTTATGCTTTCAATTGTTTATCTACTGCTGAAATAGTTTTTGCCGCTTTGTCATAATCTTGCTGCATTCCCATTTCTGATGGCGGCGTATATCTGGCAAATTCACAAGCTTTTAATAAGTTGATAAAATCTTGAGCAGTTGCTGAATTTACATTTTTTTCTTGTAAGATTTCTAAAATTCTATCTTTGGTTATTTCTGAAGTTTGCACCGCTAATTTAGCTTTTAAATAATTATGCAAAGCTCTTTCTAAAGCTTCATAATAAGCATTTTGATCTCCGATTTTCTTTTTGGCTTCCGATAAATATCTTCTGACTAATCGATCTGCTTTTTTAGCATTTCCTCTTTGGGTATTTTTCGATTTTTCTTTTCTGTTTTTTCCTAAGATTAAAACTATGGGTAAAATAATTATTGGAGTAAATAACAATCCCCAAAATAAATTACTTCTGAAAAATGGAGATTTATCAATTTCATGCAATTGTGTTTTCAGTTTTATATAACTGAATTGTTTTGCTGTTGCAATAGGTTTTTTTACACTTTCTGTGGCAGAATCTGGTGTGGTTTCTGCTATGGAGGAATCAGCTGAACCACCTTCCACATTTATATTTAAAGCCTCTGAAGTAATAGTTTTATAAGTTTCTGCTTTAGGATCAAAATAAGAAAAAGACAATGGATCTATGGTAAATTCTCCTGCTGAATTTGGAATCAATGTGTAAGTATCTGTAATCATTCCTTGAGAACCACTGAGATTTGTATTTATATTTTCTGTACTTTCAGGACTATAAGCTTCAAATGCTTTTGGAACTTTAAGTTTTGGCGGTTGAAATAATTTTAAATTTCCCTTACCAGAAACCATCACTTGAACATCTAAAGATTCATCTTGTTCTAAAATTTCTTTTGAGCTTTTTGTTTTGATAGAAAACTCCCCTACTGCTCCCGTAAAATCTTCTGGACGATTTTCCTGCGGAAGTGGTTTTACATTTAAGTTTAAACTATTGGAAGCAATTGTTTTCTCTTCGCTTTCATATAAAGTTCTTCCGAAAAAATCTCTTCTATTGGTAGGAACATCAACGGAAACATTTAAAGTTAAAGGTTCTATTTTTAACTCTCCCGATTTTTGAGGATATAAAACTGTTCTTTTCAACACTACATATCTGTAATCTTTATCACCTTTATAACTTCCATACTTTACATCAAAGTTTTTGATTTCTATGTCATGACTCCAAAAGTTTGAAAACTTAGGAATATCTGAAAAACCCCAATTGCTAATCGCTGCATCTGGACTGACATAAAGCTTATAAACCACATTTATTCCTTCATTCATATAAGGTTGAGCATTGGAAATTTCTGCCACCAAATGAATTCCTTTTGTCGCATCTCTTATAGGTTTATTTTCTTCATCTTTGGGTTCATCTACTGCTGAAGTTACTTCAATTTCAATCGGACTGGTTTTATAAATTTCTCCTTTTATTTTTACTTCTGCTTGACCAATAGTGAATTTCCCTTTCTTAGTAGGTTCTAAATAATAAGTATAAGTTTTACTGAATTTACTGACTCCATTTACCCAACTTTGACTGATGGATTGTGCAGGACCAGCGTAAATTCTGAAATTTTCAAAATCTGGTGGAGAAAAATCATCTCCGTTTTCATTCATTTCAAAAGTTACTTTCAAGCGTTCGTTTAAAGCAACTTTTTCTTTAGCCGCTTTTGCAGTAAACTCTACTTGAGCAAAACTTACGGCCGAAACCATAAATAACAATACAAATATGTAAACCTTAGTTGTCATTTACCAGTCTTTTTGATTGGGTTGTGTAGGTGTTTTTTCACCTTTTTCTTCATTCAATTTTCGTTGAACATCTTTTTCTAAATTATCAGCTGCTCTTAATAAATTTTCAGCATGTTCATCTGACATTTCATCATCAGGATTTTGATCTTGATTTTCTTGCTCCTCTTGTTGATCGTCCTGATTTTCATCTTCTTCATTTTCGTTTTCATCATTTTCTCCAGATTCTTCGTCTTGATCCTCTTCATTTTCATCTTGATCTTGGTCTTGATTTTCATCTTCATCCCCGTCCTCATCTTCATCTTGATCCTGATCTTGACTTTCTTTATTATCTCTGGAGTTTTCATCCTCTTCATTTTCATCATCATCGTCCTGATCTTGATCATTATCTTCATTTTGATCAGGATTTTTCTCTAACATCTCTTGTGCTACCGCCAAATTATATCTCGTTTCTTCATCAGCAGGATTATTTCTTAAAGCATCTTTATAAGCATTGACCGCTTGCGCATAATCTTTCTGCTTCATATAAGTGTTTCCTAAGTTATGAAAAGCTTTGTGTTTTAATTCTTTTGAAGAAGCATTTTTTGCTGTTTTCAAAAGCTGACTCATAGATTCCATTTCCATTTCCTTGTCTCCGTAAAGATGTCCGAAATTATAACTGGCTTCTGCGTTTTTCAAATCTTTTGATAAAGCTCTTCTATAAGCTGCTTCTGCTTCAGAAAAATCATTTGCTGATTTTGCTCTTTCTGCTTTTCTAACTAATGAACGAGATTTTTTCTCTTCTTTTTTAGAAGTTTCCTGTGCTGTAATTTGCTGAAAACTAAAAGCAAAAAACAAGCATAAAAAGCTAATCTTTATGTATTCTTTCCCTTTAAGCAGCATTTTTATTTTCGTTTTCGTTAAACAAATTTAAGCGTTGCAACCAAGCTGTTTTTCTTTCTAATAATAACAAGTCTAATATTATGAATAAAATTCCAAATCCTAAAAACCATTGAAACTGCGATTTAAAAGAAGCATATTCTTGACTTTCAAATTCAGATTTTTCCAATTGATTTAAAAAATCATTGATTTTATCTACCACATCACTTGTATTTCTTCCATAAATATATTCTCCATTAGTGGCTTCTGCTAAATCTTTTAAATTCTGAGCTTCTAACTTTGTAATTACAGTTTCCTCATTCCAATCTTTTTTGAAATGCTTGATTACGCCATTTTCTTTTATCGGAATTCTTGCTCCTTTTTCTGTCCCCACTCCTACCGTAAAAATCTTAATGTTTTTTGCCGCTGCTTCACGAGAAATTTCTGCTAATTCTCCTTCGTGATCTTCTCCATCTGTAATAAAAACTAAAACTCTACTGGTTTTTGAATTTTCATCAAAATGATCTAAACTCAACTGTATGGCTTCTTTCATCGCTGTTCCTTGACTGGAAACCATATCGGTGTGCATTTCATTAATAAAAAGCTTTGCTGAAGCATAATCTGTGGTGATGGGAACCTGCGGAAAAGCTGTTGCTGCATATCCGATTACCCCTACTCTATCTCCTTGCAAATTATTGATGATCTGATTCATAATTTGCTTAGATTTCTCCAAACGATTTGGCGCTATATCTTCTGCCAACATACTTTTAGAAACATCAACTGCAAAAATAATATCTACTCCTTCTCTTTTTACAGTTTCTACTTTTGAACCCATCTTCGGATTGATTAAAGCCATAATAAAACAAGCCAAAGCAAGACAGTATAATGTGATTTTTAATACAGGTTTAAAACGACTTTTATCTGGACTTAATTTCTTTAAACTTTCTGCATCAGCAAATTTATCTTGTGCAACTTTCCTCCACCATCTTGTCAGAAGAAACAACACAATTACTGCTGGAATAATCCAGAATAACCAAAAATATATTTTTTCTTCTAATATAAACATCTATACAAAACTTCTAAATAAGGTGTGACGCAATAAAAATTCTAACAAAAAGAAAATCCCAGCTAAAATAACAAGTGGTCTAAACTTTTCTGTGTAATTAGAATAAGTTTGCTCTTCTATTTCTGTGGTTTCCAATTTGTCTATTTCATCATAAATGCTTTCTAATTTTTCTTCATCTGTTGCTCTAAAATATTTTCCTCCTGTTTTTTGAGCTACTTCTTTCATCAATTCTTCATCAATTTCTACAGGAGCTCGTTCAAAATGCAATTCTCCGTTTGGTAAAATTCCAACAGGACTCATCGCTGTTCCATTGGTTCCAATTCCGATGGTGTAAACTTTTAATTTATATTTTCTTGCCAATTCTATTGCAGTATGCGGATCTATTTGTCCACTATTATTTACTCCATCTGTCAATAGAATAATAATTTTACTTTTCGCTGGACTGTCTTTTATTCTGCTCACCGCTGTGGCCAATCCCATTCCAATTGCCGTTCCATCTTTTATGGTTCGGTCATATTCAATGCTTTTAATTGCATTTATCAATACGTTCTTATCACTGGTGATGGGAGTTTTCGTATAACTTTCTCCTGCATAAATCACAATTCCTATGCGATCATTAATACGTTTTTCCACAAATTTTGTAGCTACTCCTTTTAAAGCTTGCAAACGATCTGGTTTTAAATCTCTTGCCAACATACTTCCAGAAACATCCACCGCCATCATAATATCTATGGCTTCTTTGGTTTCTGCTTTGGTGGTAACTTCTTTTGTTCTGGGTCTTGCCATAGCTGTAATCAACAAACTCAAGCCTAACATTTGCAAAACAAAAAGCAAAGGTTTTAATTTTGGTAAAATTCCTTGTTTGATTTTAAATCCTTTTAAACTTGAAATTTTAACTGGTGGAGTTTGTTTTTTGTGTTTTAAAACATACCACAACACCAAAAATGGTAAAAGCAAAAACAGCCAAAACCATCCTGGATTTTCAAAGGTTATATTTCTAAAAAATTCAACCATCGTGTTCTGTATTAAAATCAACTGAATTGCTTACTCTTTTTTCTATAGCTTCTCCATTTTCATCTCCTGCATCATAAGAAATAAAAAGCTGTTGTAATCCTCCTCTTTCATTAAAAAGTATAAAAGTATAAGCTTTTCTTTTTCCTGCTTCCTCTTCTGAATCACCAATTCTAAAAGTTCCAAATACTTTTTGTCCTTTTTTATTTTCTCTGGTGATGAACTCTTCATCTTTAAAAGTCATCATAGAAATATCTGCATCTCCTAAATTTTTATCCAGTAAATCTCCAATATCTAAAGAATCTATTTTTGCATCTTTTTTCACTCTTATATTGGTTGTTTTTATAAACAGATTTCCTTCTATTTTTCCTGTTGAAAAATGTTCTTCGACTTCTGTTTTCCCTGGAAAAACTTCTGGAACTGTATCCATTTGTCTATACAAAACATCTGGCGTGGTTAAAGTAATTCCATATTTTCCATATTCACTGGTGATCCATTCTTTTTGTAAAAGCTTTTCTGTAGATGTTTTATTGAATTTATCAGATAAAAAATCTACTCCGTTTAAAGCTGTAAATACTGATCCTACAATTAAAACCACTAAAATTCCTAAAGCAATTTTTATTCTTCTCTTCTTTAATTTTGCTTTTCTTTCTTGTGCTAATCTATATTCTTCATTCAATAATAATTCCTCTTCTGTGGGTTCAGGAATTGCTTTATCAAATGCGTTGATATTATCTTCTATGGTTTTTCTGTCTTCACGAGCTGTTAATTTATCAGTGTTTATTCCTGCAAATTTTGTCAAATCTGCTCTTTGCAAAACCACTTCTAAACTATCTATTACTTGCTCTTTCAGATAAATTTGCTTTTCCTTTTTATAGGTTTTCAGCATTTCTATAAACTCATTGGTTGTACTTTCCAATGCGTTTCCATCTATTTTTTCATCTATATATCTTTTGATTGCATTAGATAATCCAGAATAATATTCTTTCATCAAGCCTTTTTCTAAATCTTGATTTTCATCTAAGCGTTTTAAAGTTTGAATAGCTTTTTCATAAGGCGGTAATTCCTTTTTCTTTTCAATGATTTTCTTTCTTGTTTTAAGAAGAATATAAACTAAAAAAGCAATTCCCAGAATTCCTAAAATCCATAAAACCCAAGTAGGAAAAACCGGAGCTGGTTTAATATCTAAAGCTGGTTTTATAGGAAATAAATTCTGTTTTAAAGTATCTACAACTACTCCATTTACTTTTATGTTGAAAGTATCTGTATAAAATCCTTCTCCATCTATAATAATTGTTTGCTTTGGAATGGTATAAGCTCCAGAATCAAATTGCGTAAGCGGATATTCTCTTGTTAATTTATAATTATCTTTTGTCAGAAAAGTATCTATCGCAGTAGAATCTACTACTTCTAAAGGTAAAAAGCTTTGTCCTTGTGGAAAAACTACTTTTTCAGCAGCTTGGGCTTCTACTTCAATTTTATAAATTAATTGTTCACCAATTTTAATTGTATCTCTATCTAAAGAAGATTTTACTTCTTGTGCTTGAGCTACAAAAAAACAGCTAAAAAACAAACTTAATAAAAAGCTTATCTTTAAAATTTTAGAATTATTTTTAACTAACAGCTTTTTCATTTTTTAACGTCGTTTAAAATAACCCAATAATTTCTTTACATAATCTTGATTGGTTTCCACACTTAAAACTCCTGCTTTACTGCGTTGAAAGGTTTTTGTAAAATAATCTACTCTTTCTAAATAATATTTTTTATAGTTTTTTCTCACTGCAGCAGATCCTGTGTTGACCAACATTAATTCTCCAGTTTCAGCATCTTGCATTTGCACCATTCCCAAATTCGGCATCGCCGTTTCTCTTTCATCATAAATTCTTATTCCAGTCACATCATGTTTATTTCCCAACACTTTTAAAGCTTGACTATAATCTTCTGTAATAAAATCTGATAGAATAAAAACTATAGCTTGTTTTTTCAACATATTCTGTAAAAACTTTGCTGCTTTACTCAAATCTGTTTGCTGACTTTTTGGTTTAAACTCTACCAATTCTCTGATTATTCTTAAAATATGTGATCTTCCTTTTTTAGGAGAAATAAATAATTCTATCTGATCTGAAAAAAGTACTAAACCTACTTTATCATTATTATTTGTAGCAGAAAAAGCTAAAGTTGCTGCAATTTCTGTGATGATTTCTTTTTTAAATTTCTGATTCGTTCCAAAAGATTGAGATCCTGAAATATCTACTGCCAACATCAAAGTCAATTCTCTTTCCTCTTCAAAAACTTTTACAAAAGGTTGATTATATCTGGCAGTAACATTCCAATCTATATTTCTTACATCATCTCCATATTGATATTTTCTGATTTCACTAAAAGTCATTCCCCTTCCTTTAAAAGCAGAATGATATTCCCCACCAAAAACATGATTACTCAAGCGTTTGGTTTTTATTTCAATCTTCCGAACTTTTTTTAATAATTCTTTAGTTTCCATAAAGCTGGGCTAAAACTTTTAATTGTAGAGAAATTAAAAATTGATTTTAATCAGATTAATATCTAAATGAAAAACTTGTTTTTAAGGCACTTCAATTTCGTTGATGATTTTTCCAACAATATCTTCTGAAGTAATATTTTCTGCTTCTGCTTCATAAGTAATTCCAACTCTATGACGCAAAACATCCATAATAACTTCTCTTACATCTTCAGGAATTACATATCCTCTTCTTTTGATAAAAGCATAACATTTAGAAGCTTTTGCAAGATTTATACTCGCTCTTGGAGAAGCTCCAAAGGAAATCAATGGTTTTAAGGATTCTAAATTATATTCTTCTGGATAACGCGTAGCAAAAATTACATCTAAAATATAACGTTCAATTTTTTCATCCATATAGACTTTTCGAACTGCTTTTTGAGCAGATTGAATTTGTGCAAGATTAATCACCGGATTTACTTCTCCAAAACTCTCATTAAGATTTGCACGCATAATCAATTGTTCTTCATCTTTTTTAGGATAATCAATTACGGTTTTAAGCATAAATCTATCCACTTGTGCTTCTGGCAAAGGATAAGTTCCTTCTTGCTCCACAGGATTTTGTGTCGCCATTACCAAAAATGGTCTGTCTAAACTAAAAGTATTTTCTCCAATGGTAACTTGTTTTTCCTGCATAGCTTCCAACAAAGCAGATTGCACTTTTGCTGGCGCACGGTTAATTTCATCTGCTAAAACGAAATTGGCAAAAATCGGACCTCTTTTTATGCTGAAATCATTTTCTTTTACATTATAAATCATTGTTCCAATCACATCGGCAGGCAACAAGTCTGGCGTAAATTGAATTCTACTGAAAGTTCCATCCACCGCTTTCGACAAAGTATTAATCGCCAATGTTTTTGCTAAACCTGGAACTCCTTCCAGCAGAATATGTCCCTGTCCTAAAAGTCCAATTAATAAACGTTCAACCATACCTTTTTGGCCAACAATAACTTTTCTCATCTCTGTATTGAGCAAATCAATAAATTGACTTTCTCTCAATATTTCTTCATTTAATCCAGCTATATCAACTGAAGTATGTGTTTGTTCCATTTTTAAAATCCGTGTTTAAGAGTTTATTTTTTTGTGATTTTTCCCAGTGCAAAATGTACAAATAAGAAGATATTTGCTGTTAACGATTGGTTAAAAAAGAAACATTTCACATTTATATTGACTTCTTCTAAATTATTTAAAAATTTTTTCTGATTTAATCAAAATTATCTTAGTTTATTAACATAAATATTTTAAGTTTTTATACTTATAATTTTCTTTCTGTAGTTTACTTGTTATATTTGTCTATTTACTTTATCTGATTTATTCAAAATCAACTTATAATTCTATAAATTTTCAATCTATTTCTATGAAAAAAAGAAATTTTGTTATCGGTGATATTCACGGAGGTTATAAAGCTTTAGAACAAGTTTTAAAACGAGCGAAAATCACCCCTGATGATCAGCTTATTTTCTTAGGAGATTATGTGGATGGTTGGAGTCAACCTATAGAAGTTATCAATAAATTGATTTCCCTTAAAGAAACACATGATTGTATTTTTATTAAAGGAAATCACGACGCTTTATTAATTGATTGGTTGAAAAGTAAAAACGAAAATATTCATTGGCTAAATGCTGGTGGAGAACAAACTGTTGCTGCTTATCAAAATTTACCTTTTAAAGAAGTCAAAAAACATTTGGAATTTTTAGAGTCTTTGAAAAATTATCACATCGATGAAGAAAATCGTTTATTTGTTCATGGTGGATTTAGCAAAACTTCTGGTATTGAATATGAATATTACGATTTTGTTTTTTATTGGGACAGAACTTTATGGGAAACTGCTTTGGCAACAGATAAAAACTTAAAACCTGATGATCCTAAATTCCCTAAAAGATTTACTTTCTTCAAAGAAATGTTTATCGGCCATACACCCACTACAAGAATTGGACTAACACAACCAGTAAAAGCTTTAAACCTATGGAATGTTGACACCGGAGCAGCTTTTAAAGGTCCGCTTTCTATGATGGAAATCAATTCCAAAGAAGTTTTTCAAAGTGATCCTGTTCATACCTTTTATCCTAATGAAAAAGGTAGAAATAATTAAATTAACTTTCCCAAAATGGATCTTTCCATTCCTTTTCTGCTAAATTTATTTTTTGATGTTTTTCTTCAATTTTTTTCAATTCTGCTGGAGTAGCTTTCTCTTGAATTTGTTTTAATAAAACCCTTTCTTCAAAACGGATAAATCTCCCGATTTCTTCTTCTATTAAATTCAAAGATCTATAAATATCTTCCTCTTCTTTTATCAATCTTTTTAATCTTCTGTGATTAGCTAAAGCTCTTTTTATCCTTACATTATCTAAACCTAAAACAGGAAAAATATATTCTTTTTCGATATTGAAATGCGGCAATAAATAATGTTCAAAAAACCAATCTGCATAAGCTTTTAAGCGTTTGGTTTCAATATTATTTCTCAAACCTTCTGCTAATTTCCAACCAAATAATAAAACTTCATAATGCTCTTCGCTTACTTTTTCTAATTCTTCAACAAGTTTTTTCGGTTTTTCCATAATCTTATTTCTACTTCCTCTTCAAAATTATTAAAAATAAAACATTTTCTCTATTGAAAAGTTTTCTTTGTAAACCTTAAGCTGTTTTTCAAATTTTCTCTTTAATTCTAAACATTATTTTTTATATCTTTGATTAAATCCGAATTAGTTATGAATACTCTTGAACTTAAAGAAAAACTGAAAAATTATGTAGATCAAGCTGATGTAGATTTACTATATATAATTCAAGCCATATTTGAACGTGAACACCAATCAAAAAAGATTTCTCCTAAAGTAAAAGATATTTTAGATAAACGTTTGAAATTTCATGAAAAACATCCTGATGATGGAGAATCTTGGAAAAATATCCGTCATAATTTAAAAGAGAAGTATGGCTTATAATCTTATCATTAAATCTCCAGCTGAACAAGATATTAGCGAAGCCATAAATTGATATTCCAAGAAAAACCCTAATTTAGCTTATAGATTAATTCAAAGCTTAGATGCATCATTTAAAATTATTCAAAAAAACCCCACTCTGTTTCAGAAAAGATATAAAAAAGTTAGAGTTCATTTTGTTACCACATTCCCTTATAGTATTTTCTATACATTAGATCAAAAAAAACATTTTAATTCATGCAGTTTTACATCAGAAAATGAATCCTAAAAAAAGACTTGACCTTATTTAAAATTAATGTATTAACAATGAATTAAATTTTTATTTTAAAGGCTTTTATTATTTTTTTTCTTCAAAAAAACTTCTTTTCATCTTTCTCCCTCAAAAAAATAACTTATTCTTGTTTATTTTAATAATTGTTATTTCATTCTTAAGTTTCAAATCCTTAACTTTGCAACACTTAAAAAAACAAGACGCAGATTATGTTTGATAATTTATCAGAAAAGTTAGATAACGCCCTTCACGTACTGAAAGGTCATGGACAAATTACTGAAGTAAACGTTGCTGAAACTTTAAAAGAAGTTCGCCGTGCTTTAGTTGATGCTGACGTGAATTACAAAACAGCAAAAACTTTTGTCAATACCGTAAAAGAAAAAGCCCTTGGTCAAAATGTTTTAACCACATTAAAACCAGGTGAATTAATGGTTAAAATCGTAAAAGACGAATTAACCGATTTGATGGGTGGAGAAACCGCCGAATTAGATCTTTCTGGAAAACCAAGTATAATTTTAATGTCTGGTCTTCAAGGAAGTGGTAAAACTACTTTCTCTGGAAAATTAGCTAATTTCCTAAAAACCAAAAGAACTAAAAAACCTTTATTAGTTGCTTGTGACGTTTATCGTCCGGCTGCTATTGATCAGCTACACGTTGTTGGAGAACAAATAAATGTTGATGTTTTTAGCAATAGAGATTCTAAAGATCCGGTAAAAATTTCTCAAGATGCTATTGCGCACGCCAAAGAAAACGGACATAATGTAGTTATTATTGACACCGCAGGTCGTTTGGCTGTTGATGAGCAAATGATGAATGAAATCTCAAACATTCACAAAGCTATCCAACCCAATGAAACACTTTTTGTGGTAGATGCCATGACGGGTCAAGATGCTGTAAATACTGCAAAAGCTTTCAACGATGTCTTAGATTTTGAAGGTGTTATTCTAACCAAATTAGACGGTGATACCCGCGGGGGTGCTGCAATTTCTATTAAATCTGTGGTCAATAAACCGATAAAATTCATCGGTACAGGAGAAAAAATGGAAGCCATAGATATTTTCCATCCCGATCGTATGGCAGATCGTATTTTAGGAATGGGAGACGTGATTTCTTTAGTAGAAAGAGCCCAAGAACAATATGACGAAAAAGAAGCGAGAAGAATTCAGAAGAAAATCGCTAAAAATCAATTTGGTTTTGATGATTTCCTAAAACAGATTGAGCAAGTCAAGAAAATGGGAAATATGAAAGACTTGATGGGGATGATTCCTGGAGCTGGAAAAATGTTAAAAAATGTGGATATTGATGATGATGCTTTCAAGGAAATTGAAGCTATTATTCACTCTATGACTCCAGAAGAGCGCGCTCAACCAAAAATTATAAATGCCAGCAGAAAAAGAAGAATCAGCCGAGGAGCTGGAACGCAAGTCAGAGAAGTTAATCAATTGATTAAACAATTTGACCAAATGAGCAAAATGATGAAAATGATGCAAGGAGGAGGAAGAAAGAAAATCATGCAAATGATGCAAGGTTTAAGATAAACTAATCCGTTTTAGTTTTCAATATTGATGACTAAAATTAAATATTAAAATATGACAATCCTTGATGGAAAAAAAATGAGTAATATCATCAAAGATGAAATTGTTCAAGAAGTTCAAAAAATCAAAGAAAAAGGAGAAAAAGTTCCACACTTAGCGGCGATTATTGTAGGGGAAGATCCTGCCAGCCAAAGTTATGTAAGAAGTAAAGACAGAGCTTGCAAACGCGTTGGTTTTGAATCCACTATCATCAATCCACCAGAAACAATTTCTGAAGAAGATTTAATTCTGCAAATCGAAAAATTAAATCAAGATGAAAATATAGACGGTTTTATTGTTCAGCTTCCTTTACCTCAACATATCGATGAACAAAAAGTCTTAATGCTGATTGACCCCAACAAAGATGTGGATGGTTTTCACCCGATGAATTTCGGAAAAATGGCTCTGGATTTACCTTCTTTTATTCCTGCTACTCCTTATGGAATTTTAGAATTATTAAAAAGATATGAAATTCCTACGCAAGGAAAAAATACTGTTATCATTGGAAGAAGCCATATTGTGGGTAGACCGATGAGTATTTTGATGAGCAGAAAAGATAATCCTGGAAATGCCACCGTAACTGTAACGCATCGCCACACTAAAAACTTAAAAGAAATCTGCTTAAATGCTGATATTCTTATTGTTGCCATTGGAAGTGCTGATTTCTTAACTGAAGATATGGTTAAAGAAAATGCGGTAGTTATCGATGTTGGCATCAACCGTGTGGAAGACAAAAACGCCAAAAGAGGATATGTTTTAAAAGGAGATGTTGATTTTGAAAATGTAAAGAAAAAAGCTTCTTTCATCACTCCTGTTCCAGGTGGCGTGGGTCCGATGACTGTTACAATGTTGATGAAGAACACTTTATTGGCGCGTCAAAAACACCAAGAAAATCAACAATAATATTTTATAAATTGATTATTCCTCTATGGAAGAAAAAATCATAAAATTTATTTGGAATTACTATGGTGATCCTGCTGAAAAAACTGCGGAACACCATAGTATTCATTTGATGGAATTTGCCAAAGCAAAAGAATTAAAAATTCAAAAAACAGGCTGGGAAACTCTAAAAGAAAACCAAGCTATAGCTTTTATTTTATTATTAGAAGAAGACGCAAAAATCTATAAAGATATTTTACGTCCAAATCGAGCAGAATATTTTCAGGAATAAATTCTATTTCCAAAAAATTAAATCTTCTTGTTCGTCTTTTGTTATCAAGTCTTTGTATTTAAAATAATAAGATTCTTCATCTTTAATAAAACAAGAAATACTGGTAGTTTTTAAAACACCATAATCCAACACCATTCCCGCTTCTTTAGATTGATGAAAATCCCATAATAAAGCTGGAAAATTTTCAGCAAATTGATTTTTTTCTAAAAACTGATGAAACTTTATTTCTTTTTCTGTGTGTTCTTCTAAGGAAAAAGTCATTGCAGAAGACCAAATATGTGGTTTTATAGCATCTTTTTTATTCAGATGTTTTTTCTCTCCATCCCAAATTATTTCTATAATTTTCATTTCTTTTTCCCAAGAAAAAATTATCCCAAAAAAAGCTTCTATTCCACTGAAGTCATAATCCTCAATTGTTTTCATCAAATCTTTTGCTGCTAATAATTCTTTGACCACCAATCCCCTACTTTTTCGATAAGAAACTGCTCTTTTATGTCTTTTGAAAGCCCCATTTAATAAAGCCATAGCTCTTTTCTGTTTACTGATTCCAAACCAAGTTCCGCCTGCTTTTTTATCTTTCGGATAAAACAACTGCGAATTTAATTCTTCATATACCTGCGGAAATTCAGCTGGACGATTTACAGATTCATCACGATTATCTGTCAATATAAAATTAGTAGTATTCTCAGCTTGCGGAATATAAGTTAAGCTACACATTCTTACGGATTTATAATATTATTTTTGTTCAAATAAACTTAACACAATTTAGTAAAAACTTATTGTCTTATGGCTATAAATCTTTACAAAAATCATTATATTCCCACGAAATTTATAAAAACAATTTAAAACACATATAATTATGGCTAAAGGATTTTTTAAAGTTCCAAAAGCAGTAAATGAACCGGTAAAATCTTATGCTCCCGGAACCCCGGAACGCGAAGAGGTTTTAAAACAATATGAAACTTATTACACGACAAAGTTTGATATTCCGATGTATATCGGTGGAGAAGAAATCAGAACTGGAAATACACAAAGAATTGTAGTTCCTCACGATCACCAACACGAACAAGGTGTTTTCCATCTTGGAGAAAAATCTCATGTTCAAAAAGCAATTGATACTGCTTTAGAAGCACGTGAAAAATGGGCTAAATTAGAATGGGAACAAAGAGCTGCAATCTTCTTAAAAGCTGCTGAACTCATCGCTGGACCATACCGTCAAAAGATGAATGCTGCGACGATGATTGGACAATCAAAAAACATTTTCCAAGCTGAAATTGATTCCGCTTGTGAAATAGTTGATTTCTTGCGTTTTAACGTAGAATTTATGACGGAGATTTACAACGAACAACCTGAGTCAGATTCTTTCGCTTGGAACCGTACAGAATATCGTCCTTTAGAAGGATTTGTTTATGCAATTACTCCTTTTAACTTTACAGCAATTGCAGGAAATTTACCTACTTCTGCTGCTTTAATGGGGAATGTTGTTGTTTGGAAACCAAGTAAGCACCAAATGCTTTCTGCTTATGTTTTAATGGAAGTTTTCAAAAAAGCTGGTGTTCCTGATGGAGTAATCAATATGGTTATGGGAGACGCTGAAATGGTTACTAATGTAGTATTAGACAGCCCAGATTTCTCAGGAATTCACTACACAGGAAGTACAACTGTTTTCCAAGGACTTTGGGAAAAAATCGGAAAAAACATTCAGAATTATAAAACTTATCCACGTATTGTTGGAGAAACTGGAGGAAAAGATTTTATCGTTGCTCACCCAACTGCAAATCCTAAACAAGTTTCTACAGCAATGTCTCGTGGAGCTTTTGAATTCCAAGGACAAAAATGTAGTGCTGCTTCAAGATGTTATGTTCCAAAAAGTTTATGGGCAGATATCAAAGAACAAGTAATTGCTGATGTAAAATCCTTTAAAATGGGAGTTACAAATGATATGAGTAACTTCATCAACGCAGTTATTCACGAACGTTCTTTTGATAATTTAGCTAAATACATCGACCAAGCTAAAAAAGACGACAACGCTGAAATTATTGTCGGTGGAAACTACGACAAATCAAAAGGATGGTTTGTTGAACCTACAATTATTGTAACTACAGATCCTAAATATCCTACAATGGAAACTGAATTATTTGGACCTGTATTAACGGTTTTTGTTTATGAAGACGAAAACTGGGAGGAAACACTTAAACTAATTGATGAAACCAGTATTTACGGATTAACTGGAGCTATTTTCTCTGGTTGTCGCTATGCTGCTGCACAAGCAACTGATAGGTTAGAAAATGCTGCAGGAAACTTCTACATCAATGATAAACCAACAGGTGCTGTAGTTGGAAAACAACCTTTTGGTGGAGCACGTGGAAGTGGAACTAATGATAAAGCAGGATCTAAAGCTAACTTAATGCAGTGGATCTCAATGAGAACAATTAAGGAAACTTTTGTTCCAGCTGAAGATTATCGTTACCCTTTCTTAGGAGAATAATTTCTGCTATTTCTATAAAACTAAAAACCTCGAAAAAATATTTTTTCGAGGTTTTGTTTTTTATTATTCTTTTTATTTACACTTCTTCTCTATTTTCTCCTCCAAATAAATCTTCATATCGTCTTAATTCATAAGCCATTCCTATTTGAGAAAAACCTACAGACAATAAAGCTATTGCTGTATATAAAGTCAAGGTGAAAGCTCCAAAAACTGGATTCCAAATCATCATCAAGGAAAAAACAACTCCTAATACAGAAAGTGCTAAAACAATTCCCCAATTTCTGACTTTATAATGTGCTAAATAAGTTGAAAAACCAATTCCTATAATAGATCTAAACATCAAAACAAAACCTACGTAAAGCGGCAAAACAAACATGCTTATTTCAGGAGTTGTCAACAACACTAAAGCGATTGCTAAATCTATCAATCCTGCCATTAAAGCCCAGCCCCAATGTTCTAAAATCTTTCTATTGCTCACTGCATAAAAAACCCCTAAAGCTCCAATTATTGCAAATCCTATGATAAACAAGTTGGTTAAAGCCAAAAAAGATTTCGCTGGATTCATCAAAACCCAAATTCCTATTCCTATATACACAATTCCAGCAGTTAAAGATAACCACCATTGTCGCACTGATTGTTGTTGTTTTTCTTCTTGCATTTTTTATTGATTTAATTATAAAGTTAATATAATTTTCATTTTAATGCAAAGACTTTCAACTTTTATCAAAGAGAAGTTATTTTTAAAGAACTATATCCTTGTCCGTTTTTCTGTAATTCTATTTGCGTTCCTATTCTTTCTTTTAAAGAATCAACATGACTTATTATTCCAATAATTTTTGAAGAAGAAGCTTGTAATCTTTCTAAAACATCTAAAGTTTGATCTAAAGTAGAACCATCTAAAGTTCCAAATCCTTCATCTATAAACAAACTATTGATATTTATTTTTTTAGAAGCCAAATCTGATAATCCCAATGCTAAAGCTAAGCTCACCAAAAAAGATTCTCCACCAGAAAGTGTTTGCACTGCCCTTTCTTGTCCGCCCATATCCATATCTGCAATCACTAAATTATCTTGATTTTTATCTGAATTAAAATTAAAAACCAATTGATAACGCTTATTGATTTCTCCTAAGCGTTTATTAGCTAAAATCAATAATTGACGCAAAGTTAAATCCTGTGCAAACTGATTAAATTTATGTCCATTTGCATCTCCAATTAAATCTTTTAATAATTTCCAACGCAGCATTTGTTTTTGTGCATTTGCTATGTTTTTCTCTCTTTCAACAATAGCTTTTATCAAATCATCATCATTTTTTATTTTTCTTTTGAATTCTTCTTCTTGATTTTGCAATGTTTTTTGATGATTTTCTAAATCTTCTATTTCTTGATTTAAGGCGGTTTTCTCTTTTTGGATTTTTATTTTTCCCTCAAATTCTTTTGCAGTAGTTTGATGTGTTTTTATTTCAGTTTTAAAACTGCTGATTTGTTTTTCAAAATCAGATTTTTGCTTTTTTAAATCTTCATATTTTTCAGTAGGAAGCAAAGCTTTTTCAGCTGAAGAAATTTCAGAAAAACCAAGTTCATTTAAAGCAGGTAATAAAGCTTTTTCTATCTTTAAATAATTCTCTTTTTCTTGTTTATTTTTCAGTTTTATTTCTTTTATTCTCTCTTCTATATTTTCTAATTTTAAAGATAAATCTCTCCAATTATTTTGAAATTCATTGACTTCTTTTTCAATGTTTTCCCCTTTATATAATGCTTTTATCTCTTCCCCTTTTGCTTTTCCCTGTTGAATTATTTTCTGCATTTCATCATATAAAGGAATGGTATTTTCTAAACTTGAATCCAGCTTTTTAAAAACTTCATATTCTTTTAAATTTTTGATTTCAGTTTTTAATTTTCTTTGTTTTTCTTCCCAGTTTTTTTCAGTAAAATCAAATTTCCCTAAATAGTTTTTCTTGAAATTCGTTTTTAAATCTTTTAATTCTTTAGTTTTTAATTCAAGCTCTTTATTAAAGTTTTTTATCTGTTTTTTTAATTCTTCAAAACGCGTTTTTGTTTGTGAAAACTGATCAGCTAATTTCTTAACTTCTTTTTCTTTATTTTCTATTTCAGTTTTTAATTCATCTTTTTGCTCAGGTAAATTTTCCGCATAAGGATGATTTGTAGATCCGCATAAAAAACAAGCTTCTCCAAATTTTAATTCTTTTCTATAGTTTTCTAATTCTCCTTCTAAAAATCTTATTTTTTCTTCAGCTTTTAAGTTTTTTAATTCTTCTGATGATAATTTTAATTGACTTTCTAAATCTTGAATTAATTTTGGTAAAGGTTTTATTTGATTTTCTAATTTTTCTAAATTTATTTCTTTTTCAGAAAACTCTTTTTTACTTTTTAAAATATATTTTTGTTCACTTTCTGCTTTAATTAAAGCTTGAATTTCATTTTCTTTATCTTCTATTTTCTCAACAATATTTTTAGGAAAATCATCTTTAAAAAGTTGTTTTAATTTTAGTTTTTCTTTTTCATGATTTTCTAATATTTCTTTCCAAAGCAATTCATTATTTACAATTTCTTTTAGATTTCCAAACTCAAATTCTTTAAGCTCTGTAATAAATTCAGCTCTTTTTGTTCTGAATTTTGCACCTAATTCAGATCTTTGTTTTTCTAAAAAATCAATCTTTTCTTTAAATATTTGTAATTTTTCAATCACCTGTTTTTCAACTACTTCAATATTCAAAAACTGCTGAATTTCTTGAAAAACTCGATTTTTATTTTTTTCTAATTCTTGTTTTTGACCAAAGAATTTTTGCTTTTCTATTTTTAGATTTTCTAATTCTTTTTGTTTGGTTTTCCATTGATATAAATCAGCTGAAAATCTTTGAATATTTTCATGATTTTCAAGAATTTTTCCATTTTCATCAACAAATTCTTGATATTGATTTTTAAGATTTTCTAATTCTTTTTTCTTCTTTTCTAAAAGTTGATTTATTTTTTCAAATTCAATTTTTAAATCTTTTTGTTTTTTCAAAAATTCTAATTGAATTTGATTTTCAGCTTTTATTTTTAATAATGCTTTTAATTCTTGTTGAGTTTTTTGCTTTTCTTCTTTTTCAAGTAATTTTTCTTTTTCACTTTCTAAAACGTGAATTTCATTTTCTATAACTTTATTTTTATCTCTAAATTTTTCAAAAGCTAATTGTCCTAATTTTCTATAAATTCCTGTTCCTGTTATTTTTTCTAATAATTCACTTCTTTCTTTTCTTTTAGCTTTTAAAAACTCTGCAAATTCTCCTTGAGCTAATAATACAGATTTGACAAATTGCTCATAATTTAAACCTATTAATTTTTCATTTTTTTCAGGAACTTGTGTTTTTGATAAATCTAAACTTTCTGGCAAATCAATTCTGTTGATTTCCATTTCATAATCATTTAAATTTCCATTTCTATTTATTTCAATTCGCCAAATAGAACTGTAAATTCCTTTTTCACATTCATAAATTACCTGAGCAAAACAATCTTTCTGATTTTTTGTCAACACTGCTCCCTTCTCTTCTACATCGCTTTTATAGATTTTTCCCAACCTGGGAATCCTGCCAAATAAAGCCAAAGTGATCACATCAAGAATTGTTGTTTTTCCACTTCCTGTTGGCCCCGTTATCGCAAATAATGGATTCTGAACAAAATCTTCTGATGTAAAGTCAATGTGGTGCTCTCCTTGAAGAGAATTTATATTTTTAAAATTTAAAGAAAGAATTTTCATAAGTTTTACTGATTTTCTTGTTGATGAATTTCTTCTAAAAGTTCTTGAAAAGCAGAATTTATTTCTTCTTTTTCTTCTTCAGAAAAATCTTCTAAAGCTAATCTTTCTTCAAAAACATTTTTAGGTTTTAATTCTTCTAAGCTGATGTGTTTTTCAAATATTTCTCCCGATAATTTCAAATTCTTTTCAAAACTCGCCCGATGTTTTACAATTTGATATCCTTTTTTATCAAATTCATTTATCAGATTTTCTAAATCTTGAATATGTTTTATCTGATATTCTTCTTCTTTTAATTCAATTTCTATTAAGTTTTCTAATCCATTATTTTCTGGTAATTCCTCTAATTTATTAGAAATTTCTTCCAAATTTCCTGTTATTTTTATCAGTTTTCTAAAAGAAGGAATTGCTATAGATTCAGGTATAAAATCTTTTTCTGTATCTATAATTAAAACTCTTTTTTGATCTTTTCTTTCACTAAAAGACAAGGAAATTGGCGATCCGCTATAAAAAACAGATTGATTTCCAGAAACTTTTTGAGGTTTATGAATATGCCCTAATGCAATATATTTAAAGTAATTTCCAAAAACTGAAGATTTTACTGCTGCTTGATTTCCTATTTGAATATCTCTTTCACTTTCTGAAGTTGAAACTCCTGCAGCAAATAAATGTCCCATAGCTATTGCTGGAATTTCAGGAAAAAATTCTTTACAAGCTTTTTCTGCATTTTTAAAAACCTCAGCAATTCCTGATCTCATTGCTGATAATCTATCTTTTTGAGTTTTGATAATTACCCCTTCTTTTCTTAAATCTGGATTTCTTAAAAATGGAATTGCAGCCACCACAGCTTCTGTTTTTCCTTCTTTGTTTTTCAAAGGAATTAAACAATCTTTTATGTTTTTTGGCAATCCGCCGATCACCTCTAAATTAAAAGCTTTCATCAATTCTTTTGGTGCATTTAAAACCGCTGGAGAATCATGATTCCCCCCAGTGAGGATGATGTGTTTTACGTTTTCTCTAAGCTGCACCAATTTTTGATAATACTGATTTCTTGCCGCAGAAGAAGGGTTTGCTAAATCAAAAATATCTCCAGAAATCAATAAAACATCTATTTGTTTTTCTTGTAAACATTTGCACAACCAATTGATGAATAACTCAAAATCTTCTTTGAGTTCATAATTATGTAATTTTTTTCCGATGTGCCAATCTGCAGTGTGTAAAATTCTCATAAAATAAGCTTGAAAAGAACACGAAAATAAGGAATTTTAAATCAGTAGAAATTTTAAAAGAATTTATATTTTCAAAATAATTAAAAACATATTAATAGTTTATGGTTTAGTTTTTCATTAAATTTGTGAGAATTGAAAAAATCAATCTGTTTAATTATTAAAAAGGTAATTTTATATGAAATTATTCTTGGTTCGTCATGGACAATCTCAATGGAATTTAGAAAATCGTTTTACAGGGTGGAGAAATCCTGATATTACAGAAAAAGGTAAAGAAGAAGCCAAAAAAGCTGGTCAACTTTTAAAAAATGAAAAAATTGATGTTGCTTTTACTTCTGTTTTAAAAAGAGCTATCTACACTTTAGATATTATTCTTGAAGAAGGTGGTTTTAAAGATATTCCTATCACTCAAAATAAAGCTTTAAACGAAAGAGATTACGGAGATCTTTCTGGAAAAAACAAAGCTGAATTAGCAAAAGAAGTTGGAGAAGAACAAGTTCATATTTGGCGTCGTTCTTATGATGTTGCTCCTCCAGGTGGAGAAAGCTTAAAAGATACTTGTGAACGTGTTGTTCCTTATTTTGAAGAGCATATCAAGCCTGAATTAAAAAGCGGAAAAAATGTGATTATTACTGCGCACGGAAATAGTTTAAGAGCTTTGGTAATGCACTTGGAAAATCTTTCTCCTGAAGAAATTTTAAAAAGAGAAATTGCTACTGGCGATCCAATTACTTATGTTTTGGATAAAGATTTAAAAATTGAAGAAATTATCAATTAATTTTTTCTAATAAAATCATAAAAAACCGGATTTGAAAATTTATCAAATCCGGTTTTTATATTTATAATTCGTATTTCTTAAAAATCCATTGTCGAATTCTATAAAAAATTACAGCTAAAATAAAGCCTACTAAAAATCCTACAATAACATCTCCAGGATAATGTTTTGCTACATAAATTCTGCTGATTCCAAATAAACCTACCCAAATCAATAATGGCCAGAAAATATATTTATAAAAAGGTTTTAAAATATACCCTATAAAAACCATCAAAGCTAAACCTACTGAGGAGTGAGAAGAGAAAAATCCAAAATCTCCACAGTCTTCTCCTAAAGGTAATCTCATTTTGTCAAAACCTAAATTACAAGGTCTTGGTCGGGCTATTCCATATTTTACTAATCTTGAAATCACTAAAGTTGTTCCCACCAATGCTAAAATCATTAAACCTGTTACAAAAGCAGATTTAAATCCTGTTTTTCTTAAAATCAATAAAGAAAGTAAAGCATAAATTGGAATGGACATCCACTGATCTGTAATAATCAGCCAAAAACTGTCCCAAAATTCTGTTCCTGAAGTATTTAAATACAGAAAAATACTTTCATCTAATTGTTTTAATTTTTTCATCAGCTTTCATTTTCATAACGTTCAACTTCTCTGTCATAAAAAGCGGTGGCTTTTTCTATATAATTTGCAGTTTGCTCAATCAATTCTTCTTCATCTATTTTTTCAAATTCTTCCAACCATTCGATTTCATCATTTTTTAAATTGATGATAAATCTTGGAAACTGCGTGTGAACAACAAATATATCTTCAGGATAATCTGTATTATCTGCAATTAGAAATTCAGGGATTTCCATAGTAAAATTAAATTATTATTTATTTCTGGCGAATATACGATTTTAGAAAACTCAGCAGTTATTTTTTTAATAAGAAGCGGATTAATTTTTCCGAACTGGACTTATTATTTTTACATCTTCAAATGCGATTGCTCCTTTTACAATGCTTAAAATCACTTCTCTTAAAGCATCAATTATATGAATTTTAAGATTGGTTTTAGGATAAATCAAACTGATTTCCCGAGCGGGTTTTGGTTCTTTAAAACTTCTTAAACATTTTTTCTTTTGCTCGTTTAAATCTCTGGTGTGCAAATAAGGCAATAAAGTCATTCCAATTCCTTCATCACATAATCTGACTAAAGTTTCAAAACTTCCGCTTTGTAATTCAAAATTATGATCATCTGCTTTTTTATGAGCTTTACAAAGATTGATGACATTTTCTTTAAAGCAATGTCCATCCATCAATAATAAAATATCATCTACATCTAAATCTTCTGGAGTGATTTTATCATATTTATGCAAACGATGATTTTCTGGCACATAAGCTTCAAAAGGTTCATAATATAAAACCCTTTCATTGAGTTTTTCATTATGCAATGGCGTGGCAGCAATTCCAACATCAATATGTCCTTCTTCTAATTTTTCTACCAAGCTTTCTGTGCTTATTTCCTGAATTTTTAAATGAACTTTTGGATATTTCTTGATAAAAGTATTTAAAAACATAGGTAATAAAGTGGACATCACCGTTGGAATTACGCCAATGGTGAACTCTCCTCCTACAAATCCTTTTTGTTGATCAACAATATCTTGAATTCTTTCGCTTTCATTAACAATATTTCTTGCTTGCTCAACAATTCTTTTTCCGACTTCTGTTAATGCAATTGGTTTTTGTTCTCTATCAAAAATTCGAACATCTAATTCTTCTTCTAATTTTTGAATTTGCATACTTAAAGTGGGCTGTGTAACAAATACTTTTTCTGCAGCTCTGGTAAAATTTTGAGATTCTGCAACAGCCAACACATAGCGAAGTTGTGTTATGGTCATATATAAATAGATATATTATTTATTTTCTGTGTTTCTGAAATACAAAAAATAATTCTGGTATTTTAATATTTAACTTTAAAAAATTATTCTTCTGTTTCCTCTTCTACTGGAAAAGTATTTTCAATAATTTGCAAAGCTTTTTCTTTTTGACTTTCTAATACTAATAAACGCACTTGCCCAGGTGTTGCACTACCAAAACCACCACGAAGTGCAGATTCATCATCGTTTTTTACTAAAAAATCAATATTTTCTTCTTTAAATATATTTTGAAGATGCTGCACATTTACTTCAAAACCAGTATAAACGGGAATAAATTTATCTTCTTTAGTCATAGCTTATAATTTATCTTCTAAAATAACTCATTTTTCTTATTTTTTATAGTTTTTTATAAGAAAAATTAATTTTAAAATATTTTTAGACTTAAGAAATTAAATATGTTTATTTCTCTTTTTTCAAGCTTTTATATAAGGACTTCTCCTTTTTAAACCTAAAGAAAATTTTAAATCCTAAAAACCATGGAAACATTATAAAAGTAAAATTTTAAGAAGTTTTTATTTTCGTCAAAATTCAATTTATTCCCTTGATTTTCAGCTAAATTGAAAGATATTTGAAAAGTTGAATTGATTTTATTTGATTTCAACATCTTAAATAAAAAACAATTTATGTTAATTTTTCCTTAATCTAATCTTGTTATTCTGTTCAAAAGAGTAAATTCAGCCAACATTTTAAAATTTATCTTATGCTAAACAAAAAACTACTCACAAAACTTTCATTCTTAATTGTTTTATTCATTGGATTCAATGGTTTTGCTCAAAATCAAAGTGTTTTAGAAGAAATTAAAAACGCTGAAGAACACAGCATTTTTGTTGAAAAACTACAAGAAACTGGTATTTTAGCTTCTTTAGAAGACAATACGGAATACACTTTCTTTGCTCCTAATAATGAAGCTATGAAAAATATTCCTTCGGAAATTCTTGAGAATGCTGATGATTTAAACACCGTACTTTCCAACCATATTTATGAAGGAAAATTAACAGTAGAAGCTCTTGGAAATGAAATGAATCAAAAAGGAGGAAAAATGCCTATACAAGCTATTAATAACTTTTATTCTGGTGTTTATTTAGATGGAGATCAAGTGATTTTCTTAACTCCTAAAGCAGATAAAATCAACTTAGAAGAAGCTGCTATTAAATCTGACGGAGTAATTTATAACTTTAATAATGTATTAATTCCAGCTGATCTGTAATTGTTACAAAATACATTATAACTAAAAAAAGCGTTTGCAAATTTGCAAACGCTTTTTTTATAAACGAGATTTTTATCTTCTACAATTTATCTATCTCAATTCAGCTTTTAATTCTTTTTCAAATCTTCCTCTTAGTTTTTTCATGATTTTATCAACTCTTTTATCTGTCAAGGTTTTATTTTCATCATGAAAAACAAAACTTACTGCATAACTTTTCTTGTTTTCTGGAAGATTTTCTCCTTCGTAAACATCAAATAATCCTACTTTTTCAAGGATTTTCTTTTCTGTTTCAAAAGCGATTTTTTCTATTTGAGAAAAGTTGATTTCTTGGTCTATTAATAAAGCAAAATCTCTTCTGATTGCTGGGAATTTATTAATAGGTTTTAATTTTAACTTTGGTTTTTTAGTAATAATTTTCAATACTAAATCCCAATCTATATTTACAAAAAGAACTTCTTGATCTATATCGTATTTTTTACGAATATCACTTTTTAAAACACCAAAATA